>Ga0210059_1009053_pt1 | contig 15604 bp, 8 predicted proteins | sample Ectturendosymbi2_FD_188042 | JGI IMG/M metagenome (GOLD analysis project Ga0210059, IMG submission 188042) | Ecteinascidia turbinata endosymbiont from Florida, USA - Sample 2 (SPAdes) (version 2) | ecosystem: Host-associated > Tunicates > Ascidians > Unclassified | place: Key West, Florida... | reverse complement strand
GAGTTAAATACGTTGCAGGGACTCTACCCCAGGTCAGAATTGCATATTGGAGATGAGGATAAATTAAAGAGAAGTAGACTTTCCGTAATATTTTGATATCAGAAATTGGCTGAAGTTTGAAGAGGGCTGTTAAAGTGACAAAGTCAGCATTGTATTCTAACTAGATCACTCTCATCGTACCTATAGCCACTTTCTTTCTGAAAAGCAAGTTTTGCTAAGCACAGACTGGGAAAAATAAAACCACACATAACCGAAAATGGCACTAAAACTCAGATCCAGAAAATGCAGTCAACCAAGATCATGCAATGAAGCATGAAGCTGAAAGAAATATTACCAATCAAACTTCTAATCACAAAACAACTCAAGTTTGCTAGACTTGCTACATCCACTAACAGTAACTGATGATTAAGACCTAACCTGTAAGTAAATAGGCATTAACTGATATTGATGCACACTAAAATAGATATTGCAGCAAAATAGGCAAAGCAACACCACATCTCTAACCTCGACAACTCACAATTTACAAAGGTAATCTGACATCACGTTGTATTGAGCCTGATATGGTGGACTGATGGGATGCTATGGTGCAGAGGCGAGCGGATATTGATTTTTTAACTCCTGATCCATATCCAAAAAATTTTTGCATATCCAATCCTTATCCGAAAATTTCTGAAATTTAGTATCCGATATATCCATCCGTATCCGATTGCGACATTGGCTTAATACGCAACGAACAGGCAATGGTTATAGGTCCGCCAGTGGACCTTCATTTTTGAAAACTTATTGATCTGTCGCCTGTGATATGGCACTAATCCATGACAAGTGTGCAGTGAACTGCACTACGCTTGGTAGAAACGTAGTAAGCCTCAACCTAACCCTTTAAACCTAAACCTAAGCCCTAGACCTAACACTTAAACCTAAACCGCAAATCTGACCACAAAAGTTTGGAAACTTTTGAAAAAAAATGGTACAGTAGAATTTGCCTAATTCGTCACTTCAAGGGGATTAGAAAAAAGTGACGAATTAGGCAAAGTGACGAATTATGCAAACAGGTGAAACCTCTATCATAGAAGCTCGTATACTTTATCATAGTAACTAGTATACATACATAGTGCTCTTATTTGCAGTAAAATACAAGTTTATGACGTCATGGTTGAATACAACAATTAATTCCTCTGCTCTATCTGGATTCCTCCATTTAATTAAGCACCTTTTAAATCTTTAATAAACTGCAAGGACTTCCACGTTCTCCCAACGGGGAATCGGGTCGCGCTTCGCACCTCGTGTATAAATTCCATAAACAAATTGCGAGGTGCAACAATTCTCAGATAAAGATCCTTAATTTGTTTGAATTCCCACACGTACTAGCTGCTTAGAAATCTAAAGCGAAACTGCAAATGACGAATTAGACGAACAAAACGCTTTTCAGGGATAGAAAGAGGTGACGAATTGAGCAAATTGACGAATTAGACGATGGCGAATTAGACGAACAGAAATGTACACAAAAGATAGGAATTCTGCCGGGACCGACGAAAAAGTGACGAATTAAGCGAATTGACGAATTAAACGATAATGAATTAGACGAGTTCTACTGTACCATGAAAAGTGCCACCACTACAACTAAAATGAAAGTTGCCCGATCGTGGCCAGAGTCAATGCGAAAACCATTTACACAGTAAGACACGTCTACATGAGTACCATGACAGTGCTGCTAATGTTGCAAACTCAGCATTTTGTTCTACCCATGTCACCGCCAGCAAACCTATAGCCACTTCCAAAGAAAAATACCCTGTAATTTGTGACCCAATCCATAAAAATAACATCACATGTTGCGCACGTTCAATCAGAAAAACAAATAAATAGTGTGTAGTTTGCCGCCAGATGTGTAGCCATGCTGTGGTCATTTTTCGATTTGAACTGTAGTGTATCTGGCTTTGTCCACTTATAACACGGCGTTCGTGGCACTAGCATTAGGTACAATGCACATGGTCGAGTGGGAATTCCTGTTGTGTGATTTGTCGTCGTTTGGGCTCTTAGCATTGTTGTTTCGGCTCCGCTAATAGAGACGATTCTTTTTATGGGAAAACTTTTGATGTAAGCTACATCGCTGTTTCAATAAGTTTTGAAAATCAGACACATGTTTGCCATTTGGGTTAGGGTTTTAGGTTATATGACAAAGACGATCCGGTAATCCAAGGATATAGTCCTTGTAGTTGTCATGTGACCAAGTCAACCAGTCTAGTTCAGCTAATTGCAAAAGAGCTCCAGCATTCAATCAATTGGTAAAGTAAAGAAAATAGATTTTGTAACTATGATAGGAGATCACAGTATGAAATATACTAAAAGTATGTAGCTTACAAAAACTACAAACTCAAACTGTCATTTAGCAATTGTTGACTATATGAAGCTTTAGGTAGAATTTCAAAATTCTAACGAAAAAAATGTAGCTTTAAATGCTGAAGTAGACCTGGGGTGGCCAATAGGTCGATCGCATCAACCGATTGATCGCCAAGTGTCACTTGGTCAATCGCGCCTGATTTTACACTGGATTGACAAGATACCCAAAAAGAACATTTTTCAATCAATATTGCAGACAGTACATAAAAATTATCCATCAACTGGTTGGTCACGTATATTGTTTGGTACCTATCAGAGATGAGCACGGATCAGGACTGGATCGCACTGGATCAGGACTGAAGCCACTTTTGGCCGGATCAGGACTGGATCGGACTGCAACTTTTTTGAAAATTGGCGGTCAGGACTGGATCGGACTGAGAAAATTTTTGTTGTTTTAATGTAAATATTATGAAAATATCAAATATTTTAGTTGTGATCCGATTTCACAGGTTTGCTAAATGGTAGCTTATATTTTGCCATCAAATGCAAAACTCTGCTGGGACTATTTTGCAAATCGAACTGTATCCACCTTTGTTCACATATAACGTTGAGTTCTATTCTAGTAGCAACGTGAACATCGTTGAGTGGTTAGTGTCTGTACCTGCTGTGCAACTGTTCCTTGATTCTTCTCTCACCATTTCCATTGGCTTAGCTTGTAGAGGTTACATCTTTGATAGGAGTGTTTTTAATGTATTTTTTCAAAAAGTTTAGGGTTTACATTTAGGGTGTATGCTTAAGTTTCAGTTTAGGGTTTACCTTTAGCGTTTAGGTTTACGGATTAGGTTTCGGGTTTAGCTTTTCAGTTCAACTTTTAGGTTTAGGTTTTGGGTTTTATATTTTGGGTTAAGTTTTCGGCTTAGTAGGTTTGGGTTTAGGTTTTGGATTTGGGTTTGGTTTTAAGTTTAGGGTTTTAGGTCATGTAACAAGGGTCTTACGCTAATCCAAGTGTATCGACCTTGTCACTTGATCAATCCAAGCAATCGAATTTTCCCAATGGCAAAATAACTCCAGCAGCGCTTTTCCTTCTGATGCCAAATGGACACTTTGTTAAATTTTGTAATGCCAAAGGCTGTGTCTATTTTGCCTCATGAGGCAAAAACACTGCTGAAACTATTTTGCCTTCAACCAATCATATTTGAATAAAGGCAAAATAGCTCGAGTTCTTTTGCCTCATGAGGCAAGATAAAAATACATGATTTTACCTTGGCGGATCAAGACTGGATCGGACTGGTGATTTTCAAAAATTTTGTGGATCAGGACTGGATCAGATTGAATTTCATCGGATCAGGACTGGACTCGGACTGAAAAATTTTACAGTCCGCTCATCTCTGGTGCCTATAGGCTATTGCAGTGGCTGACCATAGGCTAGCTCGGTAGATTATTGCGTGACAATCACGATTTAGGCGTAACAGACACTTTGCCTGCTGTCTGTGCATCAAAGGTGATGGTGCACTGTATTTGTACATGTGATACTCAACTTTGGCATATGATATTGTATTTGTGACTTTATTACTGACCGGTCGATTGCGAGTTATCAATAAATTTTCTAGTCGATCTCAGTCGAAGACAAGTTGGCTACCAATGAAATAGACTATTAGCCTACACACATAGGCGTAGGAGGCAGGGGGTCAGGGGGGCTGCCGTTCCTCCAGGCTTGAAAAATTTCAGGACAAACTCTGTTTTCAGGGCAACCGCAAGTTGCTAAAAATCCTGAATAAAAAACTCCTGAATATATTTCAGTATAGTGAAAAATTCCAGGGCAACTCTGTTTTTCAAGGCAAGCGTAAGTTGCTCAAAAATCCTGAATAATAAAAAATATACATTCAATACAATATATTCAGGGCACCCTCTGTTTTTCATGGCAACTGCAAGCTGCTCAAAAATTCTGAATGTAAAAAGTATACTCAATACAGTGAAAATTTTCTGTGCAACTCTGTTTTCAGGCAAGCGCAGGTTACTCAAAACTCCAGAATAATAAAAAATATATTCAATACAGCGAAAAATTTCAGGGCACCTGTTTTTCAGGGAAAGCGCAAGTTGCTCCCAAATCCTGAATAATAAAAAAAATACATGTTCAATATAGTGAATTCAGGGCACCCTCTGTTTTTCAGGGCAAGCGCAAGTTGTTTAAAAATTCTGAATGTAAAAAGTATATTCCATACAGCAAAAAATTTCTGGCAACTCTGATTTTCAGGGCAAGCGCAAGTTGCTCAAAAATCCTGAATGATAAAAAATATTTCTATACAGTGAAAAATTCCAAGGCAACTCCGTTTTTCAGGAAAAGCGCAAGTTGCTCAAAAATCCTGAATGATAAAAATATATAATAAGTACTGTGAATTCAGGGCACCCTCTGTTTTTCAGGGCAAGCGCATGCAGGTTGCTCAAAACTCCTGAATGTAAAAAGTAAATTCAATATAGCGAAAAATTCCAGGGCAACTCTGTTTTTCAGGGCAAGCACAAACTTTCTCAAAAATCCTGAATGGTAAAAAATATATTCAGTGCAGTGAAAAATTTCAGGGGAAACTCTGTTTTCAGGGCAGGCGCAAGTTGTTAAAAAACCTGAATGTAAAAAGTATATTCAATACAGTGAAAAATTTCAGGGCAACTCTGTTGTTTCAGGGCGAGCGCAAGTTGCTCAAAAATCGTGAACGATGAAAAAATATTCAATACATTGTATATTCACTTGCGAGCGATCCGTGCAATTTGGGCTAGTGTAGTTTGTAATCTTTACCAAAGTCATGATTGGTTACATGAGCACAATTTGGTGGGGAGCACGGGGGACGTGTCCCCCCACTTTTTTAGGTAGGGGGATATAATATGCCATGTCCCCCACTTTTTCTCTTTAGGTTGTGTATTTGGAGAGGTTTCAAAAATAAAAGTAAGGTTTGTCACGTTTTGTGTAAAGAGCTTTTCAAGTTAGCTGGTAGGTTATACATAGCCAAGTTCATGTTGAAACAGAGTTTGGTGTGGTATCTCTGATTCTGTTAGTTTACAAATTTTTGCTTCGATAAAAATAATTTTTAGCATTTTTCAAGTTTCTAGTGACCGTGAAAGATGGTTAACAGTTTTTGTCCGACATTGTACCCTGTGTGGTATACTGTTAGAAAAGTTATGTTCTTGTAACATTATTTGTTTTGCGCAGAAACGTAAATGGCTTTGCGGTAACGTTGGTTGTCACGTATTCAGAAACAGACAGCATATAATTTAGTGATGCTAGTGTATATATATTACTGTAGAAAGTTAGATTTTCAGGCAATCTCTGCGAAGCTTTTTCCGAAGACAAAAAGCAGCAATATTGTGGAGACTTAGTTTTGGGATGAGCAGTTTTGCAAATGACTGTCTTCAACTTATTAGTGAACAGGGTTTCAATCAAAACGTTGGAGAAGTAGCCTACAGTATTCACCTAGCTGTATATTGACCTATAGCTCAAAACGTAGGGACTTGACTTGGAAATAAGAATAAAACATACATTTATCCTCACTTCTTGTAATGTCGCGACAATGGTGACCAATAAATAAAAAATGTTTTTTTCCTTGACTCTTACACTTTGTGTTTGTGTTGAATGCACTGGTTCTTTGAATTTAACCAAACCCACAATGCACCAACATTTTCATCCAAGTGCGAAACATTTGCTTTACAAGTACATCACACCTAGCTTTGTTGGACATTCTTTTCGTGTTAAAGGTGAAACTTGTACAGTACTTTTTTGCCAATTCACTGTTTTGCATTTTGATTTAATCTCAAATATATTTTCGTGTCGTTATGCAAGTACAGTAGAACTCTTAGAATGAAACTTTTGACATAGTGCAGAGTTGTAAGTCAGGCTGGGCGTTTCGGATCGGGCCGGGCTCGGGCTTACGTTGGTCAAAATATTTCGGGATGATTTCGGGCCTGCATATAGAACTTTTTTATGTCATTAGGAGTAAGGATTTTTTTTCGTGATGTAGATTTGTAGTGCTCACCGCGGTAACTTCTGTGAGTGACGTTATTGCGATTTTCTTCAGCTAATTCTATTTGAAAACACAGATGCCTTCTTATCTTCTCTGCTCGGATTAGTCTCACACTCTTTTTGAGAAGGCGACAGCGCTGAAGAAATTAGCACGCGATGGCTTTGCCTCAAAGTGATCAATCACTCACGCGATTCTTGGCTTGTTTTAAGAAGCCTACAAGCCGGCTTTTCATGTCTATAGAACTATCCTGCAAAGTTTCTTTTGTGTGCATAGCGCCACCGTAGATAGTTTAGTTATAGTTTCTTTTCTTCTTGAGCAACGTTATATTCCACACTCCGCAGTATTATCGTTGACTAACATGCTGCGTTTGTGCCAGATTATGCCAATGTTTTGGTCAAGGTGGTTGTTATTTTGGGTGTGATAAAACGTGTACCTGCAACTACACCTGCACACAACGTTTTTTGTTACTCTGCAGTTGCGCATATCGTAACTCCCTTGGTAAATTTGGCTTTCAGGCCTAAATCGGGCTTCAAAAATAAATGTCGGACTCGAGCCGGGTTTAGGCTTATGAATTCGGGCTCGGGCCTAGTTCAGGCTTCAACATGAGGCCCTTTTACAACTATGTGTGGGTTTGTAGGCAGGGGCCAACATGCGGAAATTGAAAGGAAGGTACATCCTCCACTCGTCAACAGTAAAAATAGGTTAAAATCATTTTGTGAAGTACGCTACGCTAATTTTAGGCCAAATGTTTTTGCTGCTGGTAAAAGGATATCATTGGAAATTTTGGTAGGGGTGGGGGTGCATGCATGATGCCCAGTAGCATTAAAAATATTTGGAGCTTTTTAAAAAAACGGAAATGTGCAAGAAAAATATTTATCGTCTTTGTAACATTAAGCGACTTGAACAAAACATCAAATCGCGCTGTAACCCACACTTCTTTTAAAATGCATGATAACTGAAGTGTTCTACTGTAAGAATGATGTGCATGTGCGAACGATGCGAATCAGCATTTTGTGCTGACAGCTCTGATAAAACCCAGTTGATGTTTTCTACTATCTTGCTGTGCTTCTTTTTATCCAAATACGATATTAATGCAAGCAGGCTGAACTACAGCACCATGTCCAGCAACAAATGTAAGTATATTAATGTGTACATCATCTGCAAGGACAAAGCGTGATTAGTGTTGCTCTCAAAACACCTCTACAAATAAGATTGGGAATCGGTATACATGAAACGTCACTTCTGCGGTTTCATACCCAGCTGTCCCCCCACATTTTACAACAAAATTGCGCCCATGATTGGTTATAGTGACTGTTTACTGTAAAAATCGAACAATCGGATGTCGGTATTTCAACAGCTTGATATAAGAATTTGGTAATTCTTTCTTTGTTCGTTTTCGAGCCTTTGTTCGTTTTCGCTGGGTAGAGGTGCAGGGTGTTAAGATGATAGACTTTTTTGATTAACAGGAGTTTTTGAGGCGGGCAGCACGGACGTGCAGATTGCTTGTCTCCTTTGAGTGCGCGTCTTTAAGTGCCTTGCTCAAGCGCACAGCAGCGATAACACAGGCAGGTTTAGGGAGTCAGACCATACGATCCGGAACAGTCGCTTTTAAAACATTGCGTTGCGTCATCGAAGTCGCGTACATATTTGCATCACTGAAAGCAATTACCGTAACTTTTTTTTGTCTGGGACGAAGACAACACGCAAGGAACTTCAACCCTTTGAGTTAACAAGCAAAGCAACTACAGAATTTGCCCATAACGGCACCTCTAAGGGATTGCATCAAGAACGTTATTGCCGAATTGACATTATAAGCGAATTGAAATGCATATAAAAGATGCCATCACGACCAAACAAAATGTAACGTTATGGGCGAATTGACGTTACAGAGGAAGTCGTTATAAACGAATTCAACTGTATAGAACAGATTTACATAAGTTTTCAGGCCCCATTCGGATTAAACTAAAAAGTTAGTTTCAGGGAAGGTTGTCTAATTTTAGGGCAAATTGCTATTTTCAGGGTAAACTTTTTCCGCCGCCCCAGTAAAATGCCTTCCCGTGCGCTTATGTCTACACAGCACACACATACGCCATTCAGCACAACAAACAAAGCAGCATACCAGAAATATAAGAGCAGCTTACCACCTCCACTTGGCCGGAGAAAATTAACGATGAAGTAACACTAATTACCATTGATTGTGATGAGTGCAGCACATACTGACAATATTAATATTATAGCAAAGAAAACACTGCCGCAATCATTTGTAACATCTTGAATCAGTCTTAGGAAAATTTCTTTATAGAAATCAAACCAATATCCTGATCCTGTCCTGATCCAATTTTTTTTCAAAAATGAATATCTAAATCCAATCTTGATCCGAAAAAATCGCAAGTGTCCTGCAGGATATCCAATCCTGATCCTGTCCATGCTCACCTCTGCTATGGTGGTGGACTGGTGCCCTGCAGTGCACGACACGTCCGGTGTAACAGCGCCTTTTTCACACATTTGCAGTTGATGTGGACTACATCCAGGGCCAGATTAAATGAGCGCGAGGCCCCGGGCAAAGTCGTGACCGCGAGGCCCCCTTAACGCTTAACGCGACTGAGCAGCGTTTCACATACCCTCGTTTCAACTTTGCAAAAACACCGGTCAAAAACGTCAAAACAGATATGATTTGGCAGCCTACACGTCAGAGACAAATGGGCGTTATTATGTACGGCGGTTCGCATATCGTTAACTAACTTAATTTGTTCAAACATGCAATGATGAGGTTGCAGTTCGCTCTTGTCCGCTCCTTTGACTGCAAAGGCAGGTTGCGAAACTAGCGAGTGGATTGTTCTACTGTGGGTCTTTGTTATTAATCGACCTGGGTGTGTAGGTTTAATTATGAAAACTCGCGTTAAATCTGTTTTTTGGAGTGACAAATTCATCAGCAACTTCAATGTGTTCAATAATAGAATGATAACTTTATATTACAGTGTTTACAAGTGCACATCAGGTGAGGAAGCACGCATATCGGATGAAGCAGAACGTGTTCAATCGGTTTTATGTCCTCATATAAGATCATTGTAGGGGTTGCATATATATTTCTATTGTCTGTAATGCCAACTGAAGAAACTGGCGAAGCAAGGGTTAGGACTGATTGTTTAAATTTCGATGTTTCCCTATGCATACAAATTAAAAAACAAATTTCAATTAGAGGAAGAAGGCATTAGGAATATATTTTTGTGGTATTTTAGGTCCCGCTACAGTTCATGATTGCACAAAATTTCCTGGTTTAATAACAAATGTACTCCTACAATTAGTGATAGATATCATCAACGGAGTATGTTACCAGCGTTATGAAAAACGTCTTGAGCAACACAAAAGGTCTTCCAAATGTTTATGTTTGCCTTGTAGAAGAAAATTTCAAAGAGGAACTATAATTAAATCAGTATGCGATTATCGTTTTAAATCAAAAAAGCACACTCATATTTTTTGTTCGTAACATACATTTTTTGTTTTTATTCAGACCCGTCGCCAGGATTTCGCAGCAGGGGGCAACATTTTTTAAATACAATATTGGATGTATGCAGCAACCGGGGGACCAAACATGAAATGGGGTCTATATTTTAAATGGGAGTCAGGGCACCACTGGACCCCGCTGGTGACGGCCCTGTTTTTATTGTACGAATACGGGTTTATTTTGGTGTGCAATCTGAGTATATTTGAAATCACTGAACGGGAGCCCTGCATATGACTGTTGAACACAAACATCTTAGCAGGCAATGCAGCGAGACAGTGACACTGCTGATAGCGGTAAGCCACGTATGGTTATATATTGTGTGAAAAGAAGCATGAGTAAATCTATAGCAGTGCTACCACAGGTTAGAAAAATCCGTTGTTTGTGTGAGACTGCGATCAACGTGCCCGAGTGAGTAGCTTATTCAAACGACTCTTATACAGGCGTCTTTTCACATAGCATAAAAACACGCAGCTTATTGTTAGAATACGTCTATGCAAACTTGTGGGCAAAGATGAGCATTGGACTGGACTTGGATTGGACTGGATCCGGCCTATAGCAAATTTTGTTGAATTTGGATTGGATCCGAACTGTAAATCTCTTCAAAATTTAGGATCCGGAGCGGATTTGGTCTGCGTTAATGGAAAAGAAATGCGGCATTTTTGTTGTGAAAAGGCCACATTTTTCAAATTTTTTGGACTTGGACTTTACAGTGGGAAAACTTTTTGGACTGTGATTGGACTTGGGCTGAGTTTTAAAAATTAGGACTGGATCTGGATTGTAAAATATGACAGTCCGCTCATATCTGCTTGTAGGAATACGTCTTTATCGTTAAGGTTTGGTTCTGACTTTTTAGTGAGCACTAAATGCAAAGTTATATTTGCTGCCGCGAGTTTTCGTAATTCAACTACTCAGTTTTTTTTAAGTCTAACTTTAGTAAGTAGTCCGATAGTCTTGCAACATATATTTCTACTTCTCATTGGTTGAAACTGTTTTGTGAGAGTGTCTTTTCACCACTCATATTGTTGTGGACCTTGATTGTTATGACTTATTTGTAGAAAGTGCTTGAAAAAATGGATATTAGGTAGTTTATGAAAAGAAAAGCATTACTGATAGCCGAAGTGTAGAAAACATTTCAGACAAACGATTGAGAATTGAGGTTCAACCAGCACAAACTAATGTGGTAGAAAGAGTAAAGCGTTTTGTGAACGTCCGTTTGCATGGCATCGTCAGCAACCTGCAAAGGTTGAGCAAAATTTGGACGTTACCCAACCCTGGAAAAATTCCTGCGGACGTCCATGGGATGCACTGATTTTGATCTAATCCTTGAGTCATAAAGCGCGGTGCCGTTTTGGTTCAATTCTTTTAAGTCATTCAAAAACGATGAATGCCAAAGTTACCTATATACCAAATGCAGTAATCAAAAAGCTCTGCACTTTTGACGCGTGGTGAACAGCCTAAAAATATGAAAAACAAGTAAATGAGTGTTTTGATAGCCAAGCGTGACGCCCCCAAATGCGCGAGGTCCCGGGCATTCGCCCGGTTTGCCCAATGGTTAATCCGGTACTGACTACATCCTTTAAATCTTTGCAAAAATTCTTTTTATGATTGTATTGGCGTCAAATTCCGAAAATGAAATTTGAAATCCTGATCAGGAAACTTGAATAAAACCGGACTCCTGATCCGATCCGTTTTGTTCAAAATGTGCTGAATCCTGCCGGATTCGAGTCCTGAATCCGGACCCTGTACACCTCTGGTAGCTAGCGTGCCGTACATTACTTTTGTAAGTTGTTCAAACAGAATATCGATGTAACAGGAGAGTAGATTGCAAATAAATTCGTGTTTTTAGATTTTTATGTTGCGGCTCTTTGTAACATAGGTTTTACGATATGCGGTTCATACGTAGAGCAGGTTTGGCCACCACTGTGTTGAACATGATCCGGTTTCCGGCAACGAGAAGAGTCAGCAGCAAAATCTAACGTAAGTAGCAAGATGCTTGTCATTTTGCAATGGCTGAGGGAATTGACACCGCCATAACTTACAGATACTGAGATAACTTGCACAGCGGTGCGTATTGAAATTTGGGGGCAAGCTTTCAAAACGGGGCCTCTAAACATCGCCATTGCGAAAGGTAGATATGGGATTACGTGGATGAAAGAGTTGAATTTGTTTCACATTTCAATTTATAAACTAAATTCAAGAGCATAAGATACATACGAAAGGAACAAAATTTTGTAAAGATTTTCAGCTACACAATTGAAAGCTGCCTCCTGTGGCACATTTTCCCATAATTTTTGCTTTATTTTGAAAAACATATGACTTGCTTCAGAGCTTCTTTAAATGTGGCTCAAGAGTACCTTTTCAACTAAACAACGGTGCAAAGCACACGAGGGAGAGCACGGTATGTTTGAAACAGAGGGGCCCGAGGCGACTGCCTCGTTATTCTTCCCTGATATCTATCTTTGAGCTTGCAATCTGTCTTGTTGGCAAAGCGCATGTGACTAAAATGAAACTAAATTTGAATATTTTCCCATCAGGTCTTCAAATTCCGCAGATAAGTTACTGTATTTTCAAGAAGCCCGTGATTTGTACAAATTTAAATACGTGTAGTGCTCCACTATCTGTAGCTGCAGCTGAGCGTGGTCAATCAGTTTTGTAATACAGGGTTTACTATTGTGTTTACAGTTTAATTCCATCTTATGTTTCAGTGAGGTCAGTTAAATTTAGCAAAGTCTCATCAAACAATTTGAATGCAGTAAGTTTCAAGTAGCTACAAAGGTTTTGCACAATAGGTTGAACATAGCCAAAAGATCTTACGGATTATCAACAATCCAAACATTTTTAAAACGCGCTGAAAGACTCTAGCGTACACGGTTATCAACTACAAACGAGAATTAATTCCTCAAAAATTAGATGGCAACGGGATCCGCTTCTTATATGCGTGAAATTTTTGTAGAAGACCTACTTTGGATGTCAATGTCTCAGCAAAGTCGCTGTTCGGCTTCGATTGAACGTGCTGTGTTGGTGTACATCCGAAGCGTGTAAATACAGTATAAGCGCAATCGTAATGGCGGCCGCGATGGCTTCTTGCTCAAGTGCAATATTGGACATTGAGAGATTTACTAGCGCTTTTGCAAGAAAAGTTTATGAGCAAATGAAAAGTTTATGGCATTGATCCAAAGTAGAAGTTTGGAACTTTACTATCAAAACTTTAACACTTGTCAATTCAATGGAAGCAACCTTTTTATTTGTCGGGATAAATCTAAACACAATTTTTAAGGAGAAAAAAACAGAAGCATGCACGTTTCATGGATGATGCTTTAAAAACAAGGAGCATTAAAAATTTAAAAATGTTGAAACTCGGTTATTGTTTTCCCCAGCCCTAATAAAATTTCACAATACGCAACGGGATTCACCGCAAGCATTTACCAAAAGATCTTGTGCTTTGTTTTTGATTTGATCTATGTGGTGTTTATTATATTTTATTTATGTAAACTGACCAAATTTCAATTGATTATCACAATTCTTGAGCATAATTGTGTCTATTTAAGCTCTCAGAATTAATGTGATTTCAAATTAAATGCAGCGCTAAGTGCTAGATATCTAGATATAGCACCATTGTATATCTTCTATTTGAATAAGGACTGAGGATGCGTAATTTTACGTGAAATCGATTCCTTTTAAAAATTTGCTGACATATTCCTTGCTAACACCCATCGTGGAATGTACATACTTGAGATATAAAAAAGTTACCTCTTTTTTAGGATCACAACATCCTCATCCTGAGTAAAGCGCTTTGCGAATGTGCCACAATGCTGAAAAAGAAACAGTTGTGAAATGCGCATTCGTTTGATGAGATTCACACAAAAATGAAGAAAAAACATCAATTCGTTGAGAGAGAAGCGAAGTAATGATATTGAGAAGATTTGCACACGCAAAAATGTGTTCCGGATTGAGACGAGATAGCATTAAGCAGCAGATTCAATGCGGTAGCACTTGCTGCGTTCTTTCTGCAGAGAATTTCTGTGCAATGAGACAAAGACCAGTTAAGTGTACGAAAAACGAATAACTGACCGGACGTGACTTGAACACTCAAACTTCTGATCTGGAGTCAGACGCGCTCCCAATGCGCCACGGAGTCGATGGACAGAGGATTGTTATGGATATGTTTCGTAACAGAATAACCGCAAAATCACAGAAAAACCAATTAAGCCGGAAAAAAGAATATCTAAAGTTGACGTGATTTTAACAAGTTCCATCCATGCTTTGGATCACAATATCCTAATCCGGCGAATGCGCCACAAAGCAGAAGAAAAACGGTTGTGCGCTGGGTGTTCATTTGATGAGATTCACACTGACATGAAGGAAAAAATCAATTCGTTGAGAGAGAAGCGAATTACTGATATTGAGAAGATTTGCACATGCAAAAATGTGTTCCGAAGTGAGACGAGACAGCATTAAGCAACAGATTCAATGCCGTAGAACATGCTGCTTTCGTTTTGATGAGAATTTTCGTGCAATGAGACTAAGCAGTTGAGTGTAGGAAACAGCGAACAACTGATACCGAGGTGACTTGAACACGCAACCTTCTGATCTGGAGTCGGAAGCGCTACCATTCCGCCACGGAATCGATGCACAGAGGTTTGTTTCCGATACGTTTCAGAACTGAAAAAACAGTAAAATCATGGCAAAACCAATTAAAAGAAGAAAGAAAAATATCTGACGTCTGCTTGGTTTAAAAAGTTACCTTTTTCATTGCAGTTCACAACTTTCCTCATGCAGAGTAAAACGATTTGCGAACGTGCCCAAAGTTGAAGAAGAAATAGTTGTCTGTATTCGTGTGGTGAGATTCACTCACAAATGAAGAATTACTGATATTGAAAGTTTTGAACACGCAAAAATGTGTTCCGGATTGAGACGAGGTAGCAACCTTCTGATCTGGAGTCAGACGCGCTACCATTGCGCCACGGATTCGATGCACAGAGGTTTGTTTTGGAATGTTTCAGAACAGAAGAACTGTAAAATGACAGAAATCAACGATAAAGAGTAGAACGAAGGAATATCTTAAGTTGACGTGATTTTACCAAGTTACTTCTATGTTTAGAATCACATCTTTCTCATCCTGAGTAAGACGCTTTGCGAATGTGCCACAATGCTGATGAAGAAACAGTTGTGCCCTGTGTATTCGTTTGATGAGATTCACTCTGACATGGAGGAAAAAATCAATTCGGTGAGAGAAAGTGAATTACTGATATTGAGAAGATTTGCACACGCAAAATGTGTTCCGAATTGAGACGAGACAGCATTAAGCAACAGATTCAATGCCGTAGCACTTGCTGCTTTCTTTCTGCAAAGAATTACTGCTATCCACTGAAACCAAGACCAGTTAAGCTTGGGAATAAGCGAACAACTGACCCCGACGTGACTTGAACACGCAACCTTCTGATCTGGAGTCAGATGCGCTGCCATTGCGCCATGGATTCGACGCACAAAGTTTTTTTTCGGATGTGTTTCTGAACAGAATTACTGTAAAATCACAGATAAAGACGATTAAGTGCTGAAAGAAAGAATATCTTAAGTTGACGTGATTTTAACAAGTTACCTCTGAATTTAGGATCACAACTTTCTCATCCTGAGTAAGACGCTTTGCGAATGTGCCACAATGCTGATGAAGAAACAGTTGTGCCCTGTGTATTCGTTTGATGAGATTCACTCTGACATGAAGGAAAAAATCAATTCGTTGAGAGAGAAGCGA
>Ga0210059_1009052_pt1 | contig 15605 bp, 13 predicted proteins | sample Ectturendosymbi2_FD_188042 | JGI IMG/M metagenome (GOLD analysis project Ga0210059, IMG submission 188042) | Ecteinascidia turbinata endosymbiont from Florida, USA - Sample 2 (SPAdes) (version 2) | ecosystem: Host-associated > Tunicates > Ascidians > Unclassified | place: Key West, Florida... | reverse complement strand
TTTGTCTTGTTTTGCAACGCTGTGAAAACGTAATGTTTTGCTTGTCACGTTTTTCGTGCTTGACTGATCCCAGCCTTTGGGTTGCAGGTCGGTATGTCTTATTCTTGTCGTTGGACGTTTGGATTTTTTTTTCTTTTAGTGAAAGCAACATTTAATATGTACAGACCATAATGTGTCTGCTACACACGGTAGAATTTTTTCGGCTTTCACATCAAAAGCTTTACTAACCTGAAAATTTTTAATGCAATTTTTCTGAATTGGGAGGGCAATTGTCCCCATTCCCCCACCCCCGGCTACGCGCCTGGTACCGGCTTACTTTCACCTCTGTGTGACACATTTAAATCGTATCAGCTTTTGGCGAAGCAATCGATAAATTTGCAGCAGCAAAAGCAAGAAAATTTTGGTTTTGCAATCAGATAATTACAAATAAAGTATTATATTCCAATATTTCTTTTATCTTCTGTTAACTTTTCAGGGTAGCCTATTATATCTAAAGAAATGTTTTAAGATTTGGAAGTTTAAATTTGTGTAGTTAGTTTTGTATAAAATAATTTGCCTTCAGTTTTTCATATGCATTCTTCTATCTGTCCTTTGTTTATGTATTCGTGAGTCTGCCTTCAATCAGTCCTTACTGCGTCCTAAACTGCAGTCTGACAGTGCAAGCTCCAGTCTACAGATTGCACCGGCGGTGATTTTGACCAGACCTGACGAGAGAAGGGCACAAGCGGGTACGCTGCTTTCGGGATCATCAGAACGCTCTGGTAAACCGTTATTTAGAAAACAAGGTGCAACTCTGGTCAGTTTTATGCTGTGCTATCAGCAGAATTTTGTGCGCATAAAATTCTGTTATGCAGATGATCAGGGAACTTTTTGCATTTTTTTGCATTTTATTTCACTAGTTGCTACAATTCGAAGTTATTACCGCAGTTTGGAATGTCCCAATACAACAGTTTGTATGTTCAATCGTGACAGAAATTTCAAAGCGGGGATAGCTTCACAGGAAACAGTTGGGTTCTTGGCTCTACGGTAGTTAATGATTTCCAAGATTCAAAGGTCTTGACGTCAATTCCGTGACATCATACTCATATGAAGTTATCAGACGAATCTAGAAACAACTATATGTGGACCTGAGTCATCTTTTGACATAGGTGTAGGAGCAGGCAATTTTTTGGGGGTGCAAAGGATGTTTTGCCCGAAAAACGTTTATGCGACAAACTTTCTCCCTCCAAATTTTTGTAGCTGTTGGTACATTCTCTTTTCCTCTGCCATGCCATAGACTTGAAAATAAAAAATTTAGTAGTTGAAATTTGGTTCTTAATAACTCAGCTGAAAAAAGTATGCTAACATGTGCGAGAACATTGTTAGAAGCTAGCTGACTCCGTACTCTGAGCATTTGCCTCACAGTTTTGAGGTTTGTTGTCCATTCACATTCCAGCTGTTATGGTCAGCAAGAAATCTCACACCTAGCTGAGAACATACAGTATGGCAAATTGTGTTCATTCAAAAATTAAAATGAAAAACGCGCTTTTCTGTACTATAGCCTGGAATGGACTCTACTCATATGAAGTAGGTGCCCTGCAGCATATTCGATTCCCACAGTGTGCAATTAACAAAGCGCATAAATGATAAGTCAGTTACTCATCAACTCTCACCTGCTAAAACAGGAAGTTACTAGATTTTACATATAACCTATTTAATGTGTTTTCTATGAGATAATAAACTATTTTATTTATACACTCAGTAACAACGAAATATAATTTCATTAATATGGTTACAAACTTCGAAACTTCTCTGCCCAATTTTGTGAGATTTGCCCAAATTTTTGACAAAATGAAAACGCACCCCCAGCTCCTAAACTACTAGCTTTCGACGCCCTTTACTTCCAACTCAATTTTCGCATCGACAGTATTTTGCAACGAATGAGCTGGGTGGGGGCGCCTAAACTGACTTTGGCCCCATGTAGGAGCGGAAACCCTAGCTACGCAATTGACTCAGCGCTGTTGACGTGTATATTATGAAAATAAATTATAGATAGACTCAGGGGTGTAGTGGTGAGGAAACGGCATTCCCACACCTTTTTCATGTTTTGCTTTAAAATGAGTTTGAAGCTGTTTTAAACTGACTAGTTTTTGGGTGCGTTCCCACACTTTTTGTTAGCGCTACATCCCTGGATAGGCAACACCAACTGACATCAGCATATACACAACAGCATGTGGTTCAACAGCTGAGAGGAGATCTGGGAAAGTTGTCTTCGTGATTTGTACGAAAGGCAGCAACTGATCCATATTCTAGTCAAGTGTGTGCCATGCCAAGTTAATGTTTAACCAAAAAATCCCTGAAGAAAGAAATCTACCTCAACTTCGACTTTGCAGCGTGAGAGGTGACATTGTAGGGCTTATGGTGGAGTACTAAGCGCATCTCAGGCATTATTCCTGAATTATAAAAATGAAGATATTAGTGGCTGTTGATGGAAGTGACATAGCCGAAAAGGCGTTTAATTGTAAGTTAAAATTGGTTGAGTCGAGTTATGTTTTTATTCTAATATGGGTTAATTATTTTTATTGTTTAATTCTGAAATAAACTTTGCTGACTTGAGATATTCAAAGGTTTGCATACAGTCTCCCAAACAGATGCTCCTGTATAGGTACTGGCTGGCTAAAATAAAATTAAGAGTGAAGTGCTTTTCGATGTACTTTTTATCGCTAAAACACCGTGTGCCTCTTTGAACAGGGTACTTGGAAAATGTGCACAAAGCAGAAAATGAAGTAGTCGTCGCTCATTCTGGTGATCCTCCGAACATTCCTACTATGAGCTTATTCGGTAAGTTAAAGCAATACAAGAAGTTTGTTGTTTGATTTGAATGCTACAGTGGTACTGGCACATTTCTCTGCAGAAACAGTACACTACATATACGTGTTTAGTTTGTTTCCCCATACCCAACTTTGCTTTGGTGAAGCATTGATGCCGCTGTGCCGCAAACGTACAGAAACTGAGTCATTTTTGCAGTATCTACTGGTCTTATTCCAGCACATAGGCGTATCCAGGAGGGGACAAAGGGGCCATGGCCCCCAATTTTTAGAACACATAGTCATTTTGTGCTTTAAGAGGCGTTTTTCCAAGCAAAATTATTCGCCTAAAATCAAACATTTTGGACCCCCAAATTTTTTGGCTGGCTACGCCACTGGTCCAGCAACAAAGGGTTGTACTTGTAACTCTGACTTTGAAAGCTGTCGCTTTAAACAGACAGCTAAGAAGTTTCAGGTAAAAGATAAAATCGTAGAATCTCAACGCATATAGGAGAACAGATGTGTGACAACTGACCGTCGACTTTTGTGGTGCCCCAGTAAGCAGAGTTATAATGTTTTGCAAATATTTTCCTTGGCTGGTTACACTTTGTCAAGTCCTTTAACGAACAACAATAATTTCGAAATTAAAAGAAGCTTCATCATGATGTTCTCTCTTACTTTTATAAAATTTAGACAATTTTTTTATAAAAGGGCATAGTTGCTAAAAATCAAGAAAAATTTGTAAACGATACCTCATCCCGTAGGGGCTGTCTTTAACAAATAGCTTACAGAAGTTCAGCTATGCGCAGAAACCTGAAATGCAACAAGCACAGTACTCAAGCGCCTCCAAGATTTGGTTTTTAGGGGAGCCAAACAACGACCGGTATGGTCAATGCAATCCTAACCGTTGTTGTTAATACGACTTGCAAGAGAAACAATGAAAAGAATGTTTTCCCAATGTTTGCTTGAACGCCGAATGTTTTTGTGAATGCCTAAAAATGGTTATCATTGGTACCAGTAAGCGAAACACAGAAAATTTCAAAACCTTCAAAAATAAATTCTCAAATTACAGGGTATGTCAAAATGTAAAATTTTCGTAACATAACACTGACAGCATCAAGTGGAGGGACACCAATGGCAAAAAGGGAAAAAGCTTCATCGACCACAGTGGTGATGATCTAACTAACGGCTCCTATACTTCTCGTTTCGCAAAACAAGGGCGCGTATCTAGGACATGTTCGCAATTCAGGGTAACTATTACCTGATAAAAACTGGGTCACGCAGTGCTCAGCGTTTATTGGTTTCAGCTGAGCTTATTTGTCGGCCGAGCTGGCCTGCAGGTCTATAGAGAAACCACTTCCAGAAAGGAATTATTTGCTTGAAACAGGTTCCTCTTGTATCATCACCTTTTATGTGAAAAACGAAAAGTATTGTTGATTCATCGACAGAAAGCAGCCATTTTTGTATTCTGTGGAAAAACTGGTGGCAGCGTAAGACAAAGTTTAATATTATTTCTTTGGTAACGTGCTTTCGGTAACTCTTCAAGCTAGCATTTCCTCAACACGATGTTTACGCTGCTGCTAAGGTTTATGTCTTGATTTTTTGAAGCATTTAACCAGTAACATTAACCATGTTTCATATCTCCCGATGACTTTGGTTTGATTGCTTGGTTACCCGCCATCAAATGCGAAATGTAGCAACGGTCGAGCCTGCTCCAGTTGTCGGTGTGGTTGCCGTGAAACCTGGAATGATTGCCAAAGTATATTAAAAATGTCGGCAAAAACATGCATCCTTGTGCTGTATTATGTGGTTGAATTTGTATAAAAGTAAGTTGCATTTGTGATGTCGTTCGTAACAGTTCAAGTTTTGGATGCCTGGCAAAATAAGTACAGTACACCTGAAAAAATATTTTAAAACAGAAAGACCAGGGAACAGGGGCGCAACCAGCTCTTCATTTCGGTGGGGGCAATTTTCACGAAATTTCATATGATGACGTCATCGTGCTTATTCAACCGTGGTACAACTTTTTCGCAAGCGGTCACATATAATAATAATGTATTTTTGCCCCAAGACACGAAGTCAATAGTGTACAAACACACACATTCTGCACAACGCTGTTAAAACAGAACGTTTTACAACAGCGTTGGAGGCTGAATCACCAGTGTCAAGCGAAATGTCTGACTTCGCGCCATATGCGCATGCACGGAGCAACATTGTACATACAAAATACGCTGAGAAAACTGATGATTAGGGCTTAGGGTTTGGTGTTTAGGTAAGTGTGTCGGGTTAGGGTTTGTGTTACAGTTAGAAAAAGAAAAATAATTGAAGTCTGAGGTTAAGTTGAATATTTTTCACTGGTTTTACTTATTCCCGTAGTGTAGCTTGTTGTGGGTATCTGACATCCAACCAAAAAGTTTTAATTTACACAGCACACATCAAAAAGTAATCGCCAAACTTTATTCCTTTACTCTGAGAACAAAAAATAATAGGTCAGAAATTTAGCTTGCATGTCTTTCTGAAATTCTACCATATTTGTGATGAATACATGGGCGTACAAAAGGAACGAAAAAGTACATTTTTGACTGCATTTGAACATCGGCAAAGAGAGGCTCGCAGCTTGTTTGCTCCTCAATATTTTTATCGTAGTTGTCTCTGAATGTCTTTGTCATCTGAGAGCTCAGTATTCAGTACAGCGGCCAGATATTTGTAGCGGTTAACAGATTTTAGATTTTTACCACCCATTTGTCAGTAATGGGGTGACTGTGCTTTTTGCACTCTTAGCCTTATACGTCATACCAACAGTTTTGCTGCAGTTGAAGATATTTCCATACGATTTTGCATAAGCCTGACACACAGATAAAAGTTCTCTTCGCAACATTTCCGAAAATGAGAACTTTTCAGTATTAATCAAAATGCAGACCAAACGATCAGGACAGAGTAAAAATTAGTCTCCTCATAAAAACATCTGGTTCCGTACTCAACTGGTGTAGTTATGGCTTTAGTGTGACAGATGTATAGGCTACTACAGTAATAATCCTGCCTAATTTTCGTCTTGTTTAGCAAATTCGTTCTAGCTCTATTCTTCTGGCATGTGTTTGAATTTCTACCACAAATGAAGATCCCAAACTTGAGGGATAGACTATGTCAAGCGTGAGGGGATCTTTGAATGCGACCATTTCGGGCAAAATACATCAGGTGCCTTGTGTAATTGGCCCATAACGGATCAAGTGTGTTTGGGGCAAATCAGCTTTTCCATGAGTTGTGTGAAAGTTTTTTAGAAGCACGTGTAAGGCTATGAGATTTCAGGGCTTGCACTGGTTGCAAACGTTAGGGTCTTGTAAAGCGTCATTTGAAGCCAAAGTGGTCTAGGTGCGTTCAACAATTGACTAGCACTCATGTGACACTTTACTAAACCTTTGTCCCAAATCGTGGTACTGGGATCAACCCAGAAAGACACTAAAACGTGGAACAGTCCTCACGCTAAATTTAGTTAAAAACTATCACGTTTCGAACCGAAAATGCAGCTAAACAACATTTTTTAAAGAAATGTACTACGTCCGCTTTGCCTCTAACAAAAATATTCAAAAGGTCGTAGAAGAACAAGAGGTTTGACGTGGCATTAACTGTTATGTCACGATTTCTCTAAACAATTTGAAAGTTTCAGAAATTTGCACGGTTCAACTGTACCCTAATGTTCTAAGGTTTCATGAGAGCTAATTGAGGCCTATCTAAGAAAAAATAGTACGCGAACAAATAGATAAAAAATGCCTTAGAAATACGAACATTTTAAACTATCTCCCAAGTTTTGACAGTTCCTGCATATTTGTGATTGACTACCAATCATTTACGAAATTTTCGATCCAATAACCTTGTCTCAACATATCTTGTAAGGAGATTATTTACCAGTAGGACAAAGAAAAATTCCAATAAGACTTCTTAAAAATGATTAGAATATAAAATTTCATCTTTATTCTTTGAAAGTTTTTGCAAATGTCAAAATTGCTTTGCAATGTTTTGAAAATTTCGGCAAATGCTCCAAATGCCCTCCCTTGGTTGCGCGCCTGCCAGGGAACATATGCTTCGTAACCTACACACACCTGAAACAGACACCAAACGACTGTTAGATGCCAAGAAGACGATCGTGTTTTTTAAACAAACTGTGTTTTGCTGCAACTTACGTTCTCGCAGAATATTTCGTAGAATTTTACTTATTTCGTGCACTACGTACCACGTAGTGCACCGTACGGTTTCGCATAACACTTGGCTGCTTGAAATTGCGATGTCAACGGCCGTCCGTTGTCTTCGTGGGACGAAACTGTGAAAACCTTTGGGTATAACTAAAACTAAACGGACGCAATAAGCTTGAATACAATTTTGAAGAAAAAAAGTCCAGTTCCCATTTCTACTCACTGCGTTTAACCCTGCAACGACAAATTTCGCTAGAAGTTTGTAGCATTACATGTTAGTTGTGGGCTAGGAATATCCAGGAATCATTGGCGCAACAATCTTGCCTTAAAATATCTTCTTAGCTTGAAGTGAGGAAAAAAGCAAAGACAGCAAAAAGATGCAAGAAATTAACATTAATTTCTTTTCACGGTGTAACTTCTAAATTTCATATTTTAGAAAATGATGGGCGGGAGTGATATAAAGACAGTTGAACAAGCAAAGAACAACGTAGCTTTGCAAAGAGAAACCGAACGAAGCATTCCAATCTTTTGCATCTCCCCCTGTCCAGATGAAAAATGAAAAATGAAATTTTTGCGAAATAGACCGAATTCTGAGTAAATAACCACTATATTGCCCACTGTACAAAGCACTATTTTTTTAAGTCGTTTGGCATGCGCTCAGTCGGAAACATGCTTACAGTCGTCTCAAGTTCTGTTTTCTTTTTCTATTTTCGCAATTTTCGACTAATGAGCATAGGCGGGTCTTGACAAAAGCATTTTCGCATTCCTGGAAAGTCCAACTGTACTCAAAATGAAGGACAATTAAAATTAAAACGAATGCTTCGCCCGATTTTCTGGTCAAAAGAGAAACATGGAGATTCAGATTATATTTTTTACTGTTTTCGCACGGCTATGCGTACAAACTCGTTCGCAACCTTGGGCATTTGACGAAGAGATCAGTGAAATTTTCTCTCGCGTTCAGTCCGGAAAAGTTGGTTTATCGTTGTTATAAACCTTCAGCAACTGTGTGCTGATTATATTAACCGGTCACGAAGGTGGCTGCTGTTGCGAATTAGCATTGGTGGTTGCTGCGAACGTGTTCTTAAGTCCTCATGTGTAGGTTATTCTTAGCCAGTCAATCATTTGTCATCTCCTCCTTCTTCCACTGCAAAGTGACATGAAAGTTTGATCTTAGTTGCACACATATGTTTGCCTACTTCTTGCCGTGATAAAAGGGATTTGATTACACGGGACCTCCCACTATATAACAGTGTGTTTAGTTTTTCGTTATAAAGTACGTCAGTGTGTTTAGTTTTTCGTTATAAAGTACAAGCAAGTTGCATTGCATCGTCACTCGTCAGCAACCTGAAAAGTATAAGCAAAAAAATTTTCATGTGTTTTTTTCAAACGTCGGGCGCCATTTTTTGAAATCAAACAATCTTGGGTACAATTTTTGCCCAGATTTTCAGATATTTTGTCCACAGTTTCAGGGATTTTGCCCAGATTTTCGGGGATTTTGCCTGAAATTTTGTCAAATCAAAATTTTGGGGGTGCACTTGCACCTTGAGAAGAAGAAAGCAAAAATTCCAGTTACAGGTGTTTCCGTTAGGAAGGGTTAAAAAAGAAAAGTCTGCAATGTAAGAACGGTCTTCTAAGGAAGCAAAGACGTTGGAAGGAGTGTAAAAACGCATGCTGCAGAAATTTTGTGACCCGTTAAACGAATTTAGTAACACCAGCTGCAAATTTGCCAACCTGGTTACGGACCCGACCGTGCTAGTCTTTACTGATCTAATACCTCGCACAATCAGTAGACGATGTGTCCCGGGCTTGGATTGCTATATATTCTTCCAGCTTTCATGTGTGTGCATTTTGTAATCAACTTCGTCAGACAGAAAAATCACTAAAGGCTAGTCACTAATCAACAAGACCAATTTGTCAGTAAAGCTGCTACTTTTCTTAGAAGCTTGCTACACACCCACGATAACAGATAGTATATAAAGGTAGATTAAACCACCCCAGTGTCTGCTAGTTGTCCGTAGAATTGTTTTAGACTAGGTTGCCTTCAGTTTGAGTTTTTTTTTTTTCATAGTTATAACGGCGCTGGAATATTTTTGTTGTGTAGAGTGATTTATTATTTATTTGCATATAGCTGATATTAGAAATGCCAAAAAACGATCATGTGTTGAATCATATTAAAACTTGCGTTTATGGAATTGAATGGCAAACCAAGATGTGTTGTCTGTCTGAAAGTTCGCTCAGCAAAATCAATGAAAAAATAGTTCAAACGTCATTTAGAGATAAATCACCCAGGCTCTTTCAGTGAGCTGGTTGAGTTTTTCGAGCGTAAATTACAGCGCAGAAAACTGCTATGAAAGCATTAACAGAAGTAAATAAAGCAGATGTGTATTCTTCATATCTTGCCTCATACCATATAGCAAAGCAAAGGAAGGCTCATACAATTGGAGAAAGGTTGCTATTGCCAGTCTGAAGTTGTAAAAATAATGGCTGGTGTGAAAGAAAGTAAAATATTAGGGGAGGTGTGGGACCCATGGAACGGATTTTTTTCAAACGGGCGTAGAACCCAGATTATCCAGCGAAAATTGGTGAAATTTTGTTCAGTTCAAGGTTTATGGACTAAGATTGTTCAATCCAAGTTTTATAAAAATCAATGAATGTTTTATATTGTTTTTTAAGTTTGAAAATTTTTCAATTTTGTTCCGTGGGTCCCACCCCATTGGGACCTTCGGAACACCCCATAGGGACCGATGGAACAATTCCTTATTATAAATAATAAACAAGTATTATCTCGATGATGCTTGCCAAATTTTTTAGGTATACTCTTTCATTGTCAAAAAAACTTACCAGCAAAAATCAATTCGCATCAGCCAAGCTTCTTTTGTTTTATATGTATAAGTTTAACGTAGAAACGTGAAAAATGTTCATTATTTGAGTGCTTTACCAATGCTATTTCGCTACGTTTGAACAAAATTCTTTTCGCAACATTCAAAAACTTTGTAATTTTAGTTGCATGTCATATTATATGTGCAAACGTAGAAGACAAATTCACAATTTTTATTAAAACTTGTGGAAAAACACCACAAAAACGAATGAAAAGTTTACATATTTTTGGTTTTTCTACCTCCGGAACAATGTTTAGGCTATATTACAGTACATTGGTATTCAATGCACGTAGAAAGTATTTGCAGTGGTTACTCCAGTCTCATATAAATTCCAGATCATTGCCAATGAAACTTCAGGGCGATTATAAAAGTTTTTTAACTTGTTGAAAAAAAGTTTCAAATTATGAGGATTAAAAACCATAGTTCATGTTAAGCTTCTTGATTCTACCTTCCTGAGGCTGAGACCCCACGTCGCTTTCGAAATTTGCTAAGCAAATCCTGTAGCCTACTGCTATTTGTTTCCACTCCCATGATTTTGAATGTTGTTATCCTTAACTTTAAAACATTTTACTGCAAACAGACACGCTTTCTTTTTGTTCAATGTGTACATTAATTTTGATAAGAAAGGTCCTTTAAAGCACATTCCACTTATCTGGTAACACAGACACTTGCACAGAATATAGCCTACATTTGTTAACCTTACCTTGAAGCTAAAACGTCAAAAAGTGAAAATCTGTTATCTAAATCGCGACCACAGCCTTTCTTGAAATCGTCTCCCCATTACTCTGTGTGAAAGTATTAGGTTTCAGATCGGCTGCAAAGATGTAGAGTGACCAATGGAATATCCATTGTTTGCCACCCGCCTCAAGTTCAGTGTATTCGATTTTTTTACATCATAAAACACTTTATTTAGGTTGTTTGCAGTAAATAAACCTCTGTTGGTCTTTCTTTTGTGCAATAAACTTTTGCAAAAACAAGGAAATACGAATTGAGGGACCAATGGAACACCCGCGTTCCATGGGTCCCATCAACACCAATTTTGAAAAAATTGCACGATTTTACGCTGCATCCCAAACCTATCATCCCAATTTTCTCTGAGATATTTTTTTAACTCCTAACCTATCCTGGGAAACGTTTGGAACTTTCTACACTGAAATTATGACAGACAAAGAAATCGCTAAACGATTGCAAAATATTTTACTTTGATGCCTCAAAAATGAAAAAAGTGCTTAAATTTTTTCAGATCGACACAGATTCTTCCTGTTAACGGACAACACTGTTGTCCATAAATACCATATTCACAACCACATACCAAGAGAATATGGTCACCAGTTGTAGAGTAATTTAAATGTTTCTTCGGTCCTCGTGTTCCATGGGTCCCCGCACTTCCCCTAGACTCAGCCTTACTATCACACAGCACAGTGAAGAGACGCATTATAGAAATATCAGATGATGTTCTTCAAGAGCTGTAAATCAAGTGAAAAAGTAGGCTCTATCCCAGGGATTCCCAACCTGTGGTACGAGTACCACTAGTGGTACGCGAAGGTCTTTCAGGTGGTACGCGAGTAACTTCCGTTTTTTTTCACAAAAGCTGGATTCACAGCTTTCTATAGTTTACGTATCGGGCTTTGTTTCTAAATAAATAAATTTTCCTGCAGCCTACTATTGCTATTGTATCGTAACTTTTATGACTTTCGATGCGCTGTTAGCAAATTTACGCCACGCATCGACCAATTGGTGGAAGGTAAACAAAAACAAAGATATCATTAAATTTAGTTGCGGTCTTTTATTGTTATTTTAATGTATGTTATTCTTCTGAATCAACTAAGTTCAAATTAGTTGTTCTGGAAGATGTGGTACGCATTGACAATACGGGGTGCCCAAGTGGTACGAGATTGCAACAAGGTTGGGAATCCCTGCTCTATCCATTTTTTTCAGTTCAAATTGATTAATGTATAGGTATTGCAAGTCAACTGCAGCTTTCAGGGTTCGTTCGATATGTTACCAATGATGAAGCATCAGAAGGCCTATTCCGCAGAGCTCTGCAGTTGCATACTTGAGGTGAAGATGTAGAAATGTTTTGACAATTTCTTCGGCGAGCATTCAATTATTTGGGCAAAATGTGCTGGGATTGCACCGAAGGTGCAGCATGTCCTGATAAAAACTCAGAAGTAGTGAAACAAGTCCAAGACAGAGCACCCCAATGCAAAGTGGACGCATTGTTTTTTCCGCAGAACACTATAGCAGCAACGAATATATCAACAGTAACCTGTATCCAGGAGCGTAACGAGGTTAGATGGCGCCCGGGGCAAGAAACAAGTTTTGCGACCCATGTTCGAACCGAAAGTCTTTCGGAAGCAAATGTGCTGTTGAAGAAAGTACTTGCGACATTATTGGGACTTTACGGCGTCCCCATAGTGATTCGGCACCCGGAGAATAGTGCCCCTCTTGCCCCTCCCTCGTTACGCCCCTACCCTGCAACATACTAAATTCTGTTACAAAACGTTTGAATTTTATCAAAGTAAGGCTGCCTAATTAGCATATTTTATTCTTTGTGTGAGGAGATGGATGACGATCATCCAGGACAGGATTGTTGTCTCTTACTGAAGTGTGAATGTTGTTACAGGGTCGTGTCCTGGTCTGGAGCATGTTTATGAGCTGCGAGAAGAAATTGTCTTCCCGAATAAACAGAAACATGTGCTCTTTGCCGAAAAGTTTAGTTAGAAAAAGTTGATTGCAACTGTTGCTTACCTAGCTTATATATTTGACTCTCTGAACTGTCTGAATCGATCTATGCAATGAGTCCTGTTTAACAGTGATTGATCCAGTGGCGGATCCAAGGGGGGGCAGTTTGGGGCAACTGCCCCCTCAAACGGTTATGACGCCCCCTTAAAATGGCGCCCCTCTGATAGAAATGCGCCCGTTTTTGGTGCATATTCAAGTAGAAACAAAGGCAAAAATATTTAGTCTAAACTACACAATGCTTTGCACTTCGTTGAACTTCAGTATTTACGTGACCTAGCCTCTTACCGATTAAAATCAACACTGCAATTGTTTCGTAATAATACTGCTGTTACCTTATTGCTTTTCCGCGTGAGAACTGCCCAGCAATCATAAACACAATCTCTTTCGCTAGTAGAGTTCTGGACTTGCCGTTGTGCTGTGGAAAATTGGCCTGTTTTTGTTACACAAGTTCATTTTTTTAATCCTTGGTGGCAGCTTTGAAAGTAAAAGCAGTAGTGAAGATAGGCAGGCAATAAGTATAGAAAACTTAGAACTGACGCAAGATTTTAGAAGCTTGCAAAGCGAAAATCCAGTTTCAGGTCTGATCAATGCAGTCAATGAGTCCGCAGTAGGCCTACGGCGGCATCTTGGTTTTGCAACACCAAGGTAAGTGTACAGTTTCTTGTCGGAACTAATGACCCTGATTGAACCATATTGCAGCGCGTGAAAAGGTACAGCAACATTTGTACGCTAGCAGGTAGGTGCGTAACGAGGTTAGATGGGGCCCTGAGCAAGAAGCAAGTTTGGCGCCCCTATGTTCGAACCTGAGGTCTTTCAGAAGCAAATGTACTCTGTTGAAGAAATACTGTACTTGTGACATTTTCGGGACTTTTCGGCGCCCCCACAGTGATTCGGCACCCGGGGGATTGTGCTCCCCCTTGTTACACCCCTGTATGTTAGCAAACAACTTGCCAGTTTCTGACAAAAATGCATTGAGCGTGCCTACTTTTTTTGGTCATAGAACGAATTTTTTTAAATGACCGAAAAAAATATGTCAGTTATTCGGTCAAATGTCCTAATAAGTAGGCTGGTGAATACTGTATGTCTTAACGGAAATACACAGGTGTTCCAGTAGCTCAAGGAATTATGACCTGACAATGCAAGTCTCATGCAACACCTCACTCCGTCAACGGGGACAGCGCAGCGTAGCATTGAATCACTACGACTATATGTGGTAGCACGACGCGCTTCAACAAATCATGGTATTCACTACTCAGCAGTCAGCTCTAACGCAGAAACTTCGGCAAAATACCAACCATCTACAGCTTTGTGGAATGATTAATTGGCTGTACGCGACCATGACAATTTTTGTTTAACTGTTCAATATTTGCAGTTCAAAATTTGTGAGAAGTACAGCGCCAATCGCCCCTCCTGGTTACTCCCGGGCCACGGTAAAATTGTGAAGCATTGACTAGTCCGCGGTTACAAAAGAGTTGGGGACCACTGCCTTAGTATATATCTTTCAAACACTTGTTGTAGATGTAAAAGATTCTTTGGGACACCCATAGTGTTCCAAGTTGTGTGTAGCTTGTGAAAAATAGAACCTATCTTTTTGGACTTGCTTCAAACCTTTTGTGAATTAATGATAAAAGGCGATTTTAAACTGTGGTGATTCCCTGAAAGATTGCATAGTTCGACCAACAAAAACAGTCATTTTCTTGGACTAGGAAAGCTAACCCCTTTTCTGTGATACCCAGCGATTGTCGCAGAGAAGCTGAGGTATTTAAACAAATGAAGAGTTTTGGCGCCTTCTTATTTGACTGCCCCCAAAACGCCTGGTCTGGATCCGGCCCCCAAAACGCCTGGTCTGGATCCGATTGATCACACTGTAAAAATCATCGCGTGACACAAAAACTCATTTTGTTACGTGAATCGAGATGAGTGTGACGTGTTCTCCGAATTAAAAAAATAAATTGTAGACAACAAAGCGAACTTCAAAGAAACCATAACTGGGAACATTAAACAGTTTATCAAAACGTTTAACCACCACCGTGGTACCACTCTGACGTCTACTGAAGAAAATTATTGGACAATAATTAATCGATGCGTTTACAGTCATGAATCTGCCTGAACTGCCTCTCCATGTTGCAAAAGAATCTCTTGATATGACCAGCAAAATAGCAAATTGCATTAATTCTGTGTCGTTCAAGAAAAAACAAAAAAGACCGTATCCACATATGTCGTTCAACGGCTGATTCCGTTTGCGGCAATTTGTTTTTGTGAATCAGGATTTAGTACAATGAGTGTAATTGAAACGAAGTATCAAAATAGGATGAACGTTGAACATGACATGGGATTGTGTTTCAGTAAGAAGACACCACGATTTCACAAGCTTACTTTGCAAACCCCTGGGGCTGGAGCCTGAACATTTAAATGAAAATACCTGTTCTTTTGAAGTTCGATTGTTTTCCTGTTTTACCGCCGACTTCATTCTAAGGAGCTTTATATTTACAAACATAGAAATTGACATCTTGCCGAATAAAAAAGATTTCTTGCATCGTGATTTATTGTTCTTATCATGAGTCATGAAGCTGTGTTTTTGCTGCAACAAATGAGCAAATGAATGCAAAGAGAGCAAGGCCGGCAGGTGACCTCGCGAAATGTTACCATCGGTCCTTCTGTTTTGATCACTTCACAGTTCATAATCAGTTTGATGCCAGAATATAAAGTACAACGATTCGAAGGCATACTAACTGCTGAGAGTCTCTTATTCGAAACGAGCGTTGTTATAGAAGAAATCATAATTTTCATCGCAAGTGTTCGTCATTTCTGCACAGCTGCAACGCACGTAGGCTCGTCGGAAAGTTTTACGTCACAGATCATTCGTCAAGCGCAATGCCTTTATAGTGGATTTAACTTTTCGCATTACGACTTGCCGTTCCCTACTCGCTATTGCATTCCGTACGTGAGATCTGGTTTGTATCAACTTGTCATTCGCGTCAAGGGATTTCGTGTGTCCGCGCATGACC
>Ga0210059_1009051_pt1 | contig 15607 bp, 15 predicted proteins | sample Ectturendosymbi2_FD_188042 | JGI IMG/M metagenome (GOLD analysis project Ga0210059, IMG submission 188042) | Ecteinascidia turbinata endosymbiont from Florida, USA - Sample 2 (SPAdes) (version 2) | ecosystem: Host-associated > Tunicates > Ascidians > Unclassified | place: Key West, Florida... | reverse complement strand
GTAGCTTGCCAGGTGGGGCGATTCGCCCCTCTTCCGCTGCGCAGAAATATCAACATGGGAGCAAGATGGTAGATAGACTTGCTGCACGATCGAACAATATTATTTTTGCAGAATTCGACTGAAAAACCTATTCACTCGTTGCGTGGCATCATTAACACTGTTGTAAAAATGACATCAATAACCTGCAATTGTACATAGGCTACTATCTTGGCAGTATTTCATAGTTTCTTTTAAGGTGTCAAGATGAAGCTATAGGTTATGTGTATTACACGTAAGAAAACCAAAGTGGCTTTATGTCAAAATATTACGACACTTCACATTTGAAATAAAGGAAAGTACAGTTGCGTTCATAACCAACAAAGAACAACGCATCATACAATGCAACGAATAACGAATGGAAACCATCACGTCGTACAAGGTTTCTACCAACTAAGAATGGCAGTCGAGGAATCAATAATAGTTCAGCACTTACACGCATAGTTAAAGGCGATAACTCAAGTAATTAAAGGGGATCGCATACACAATCAGTAAGGCTGCAATTAAAAGGAACCATGCGTTCACAATACAACAATTCTTCCCCTCTTGTCACTGAAAGCACTACACTGCGTTCTAATCCCATTCACCGAGTCTATGGGAGCTAAGCCTATCAGGAACACGTCATACTCTTGTGGATCGACGAGGCAGCGTTTCTGCTTCCGGCTCGTCACTGTTGTCAGTTGAGAACGATGGCGGTGAGGACAGATCAGTTGGTGGCAGTTCAGGAACAGGTTGCTCGCCGCCATGTGAGGCAGGTGGTGTTGGCAGTACAGAACACGCCAAGTCGGAAGCGGAGACTGGTCGCTCGGGACATGGAGCGAGGTCTTGCAACGAGACAGTCGTCTCTCGTCCGTCAGGGAACTTGACATACGCATAAGTCGGGTTTGCTTCAGTAAGCTCAACTTCATCGTACAGAGGATCACTTTTCGAGATCCTCACATGCCTTTGCAAAAGTACTGGTCCCAGAGTTATAAGCCACGAAGGAAGTGATCGACCAGACGCAGATCTTCGAGCAAATGAAAAAAGTCGTTCATGTGACGTTACGTTGGTCGATGTACAAAGTAAGGATCGGATCGAATGCAACACATCTGCAACACAGTTTCCCATTGCTCTTCGGGTACGCCTTTTCCCTTTAAGCACAAAGGGATGGCTTTCCATATTGTCTGGTTATACCGTTCACACTGGGAGTTGCCAGTCGTGTTATAAGACATTGTTCGGCTTGTCGCAACACCTCGTGAATGTAGAAAAGTCTTTACATCTCGCAACATGAAAGCAGAGCCTCGATCACTATGCACAAAACCAGGTAATCCACATATAAAAAAACAACTGAGAGAGACAATTGATAACCGTTTTAGCGGATACATCATGACACGGAAAAACAAACGGAAATCTACTAGACTCATCAACCACAACCAATAAAAACGGATTACGCGATGACTTCACCGGTCCTTTAAAATCATTTCTATTTCGCTCCCAAGGTTGCATTGCTTTAATGAGCACACCGGTCTCTAGACGCTGAAACTTGGGTTTAATCTCCGCACATATGCGACACTGAGAACATACTTGTTTTACATCAGAAGATGAAAACGGAAAATTTTTTGAACAAACAAAATACATCAACCGCATAACACTTGGGTGGCAAAGATACTCGTGCATGAACATCGATGAGGCTTGACCATAAAGGGACACTGGCACACACTCTAGACCAGTGGTTCTTAACCTGTGGGGAATTCCCCACTGGTGGGGAATGGCGGAGTTACCAAGTGGGGAATGACCGGTCGGACAGTAGAACCACTGCTTCAAAATATTACAAATCACATCCAAATGTTGACTTACTTTACAAATCACAACCGTTTACAGAAGAAATGGAGAGTTGGCCCACTAAAAAGTGGGGAATTGGAGAAAAAAGCTTAAGAACACCTGCTCTAGACAAAAACTTCCGGAGCTACGTTCTCCTTTCCTGACCTGTACTTGATCACGTAGCTGAACGCACCCAGTTCGATTCTCCACATCAACATTTTCGCGTTTTTTATCTTGCCTGGTCTGGTGTTGTCAAATTTGAATGCCATGGATCTTTGGTCAGTTACCAAGGTGAATGTCTTCCCATGCAGATAGTGTGACCACCTTCTAACAGTTTCCATAATAGATGATGCTTCTTTTTCAACTGAGGAGTAGTTGCACTCACTGCACGATAGTGTTCTAGACATGAAGGTAACAGGTCTGCCATTTTGGTTTTATACTGCAGCGATGGCAAAATTAGAAGCATCACATTCTATTGTAAATGGTGCGTTTTCATCGATACTACCCAGGCACGCTTTTGACAGTTGTTTCAGGCGTTCGAACGTCGCAGCAACATCGTCGGGTAGCGGAAAGATCGTAGCACGCATGAGCGGTCGTATTTTCTCAGAGAAGTTTGGTAGCCATTTTGCGTAATAGGCAAGCATGCCAACTACACGCTGACGTTCTCCACGATTTTTCGGAGCAGGTAAGTCAAGCAACGGCTTCAGTCTTTCAGGGTCAGGCTTAATGCATTTGTGAGACACACAGTAGCCAAGTACGTAAACTTCAGTAACAGAAATGATAGACTTATTTTCATTGAAGGTAAGGTGAACAATCTTCGCAACTTGGAGGAAGGCAGAGAGATTTTCATAATGCTCTTGTTGACTGCGGTCACCTGTGGTGATATTATTCAAATAAGCAAAAGTTCCTTTTAGCTTGTGGTGCTCAATGATGCCCTCCATTATACGCTGAAATGCGGAAACTCAATTCGTAACCCCAAACGGCAGTACTGATAAAGTTTACTGCTCGCTTCGAACACCGTGAATGGGCGATCTTCCATGGCGAGGGGTATCTGGTAGTAAGCGGAGGTCAAATCCAGCGTGCTGAAATATTTATGCTGCGCAATTTCATTAATTTGATCATCAATTCTAGGCAGCGGGTAAGCGTCCAGTAATGTGAATCGATTCACGGTCAGAGAATAGTCTATTACAACTCGCCTCTTGTGGGTTTTGCTCTTGGTGACTACAACCTGAGCTCGCCAAGGTGACACAGATGGTTCAATGATGCCCTCGGCATGGAGGTTCTGGATTTCTTCTTTCATGAATCTCCTATCAGCCTGGCTGTATTGTCTAGATTTAGTAGCTATCAGCTTACAATTGGGGATGATATTTTGAAATACTCTCGGCGGATTTACCAGTGCTTCACTGACGCAGCAAAACCCGTCTTGTCTAGTCACAAGGGGATCTCGATCTTGTCCAACCACAAGGGGATCAAGATATCCACCCATTTGAAAAATTACGCTGTCATGCAGACGCATGAAATCGTGACCGAGAACAGCATCAGCGCATAAGTCTTTCACCACACCGATCCGCACGTCTTTATAAGTTTGTCCATGAAGAGTGACGGTTGCTTTTACCGAACCTTTTACTTCAACTGAAAAAGACGTCAAGGCCATACACACCTTCTTGCAGGAGGGTTTGTGCTGCAAGTTATACTGTGTCACAAACGCTTCGTCTATCAAACACTCGGAGGCCCCTGAATCTAACGAACACTGTGCATGGGTTCCGTTTATCATCGCGTTAGCAGTTGCAAGCTTTAGACACGGGGTAGCTCCAGCTAACACTGTCGCAAGGAATGGTGAATGAAGTGGCGCAGCCGTGGAGGAATGTGCCTTAGATTTTAATTGACATACCTTGGCAAAATGTCCTGTTTTGTGACAAAAATTGCATTCACTTTCCTTGGCTGGGCAGTCGTACCTTTTGTGCATGGAGCCACCACAGGAGAAGCACTTTTTCTTCTGTCTCTTTTGGAGAGCACCCACCATCTCTGTCGAGGTTGGTTTGGAATCATTACTGGTCACGGTAGAAGCAGCAAACGAGCTGACGTTGTATGAGCTAGAATTGCGCTGAGCGCGGTCAAGGGTGACTGTTTGAGTATGCGCCGCCTGCAGTTACAATGTAGGACTTTCCAGAAGACGCTGTCGTATCGAGTTTGACAACAAACCGTTTACAAAAGCGTCTCCTACAAAATCTTCACGGTTTTGTTCGGCGCTGACAGCTTTGAAATTGCAGTCTTTGGAGAGCTGTCGCAAACATTGAAGAAACTCATCCAAAGATTCCCCCTCTCGTTTTTTCCTTGTTGCGAGGAGATGCCGAGCAAAAATCTTGTTTTTAGGTTTGCTAAAAATAGTTTGAAGCAATTCCAGCGCATTGGCATACGTTTCAGATTCTTCAATGTACGCATAAACATTGGGCGAAACATAGTTCACTAGAATAGACAACTCGTCTACTTCGCCTTCTGTTGACTCTCGAACTTGTGTCAGGAAGTTCTGAAATGTTCGCAGCCAGTGTCGATATTCCTTCTCAGCCGCAGACGATTCAGGATCAGCACACAGTTTGTCTGGATTGAGAAATCGATCCATAATAGAAATATTTTGACATAAATTGATGTATTACACGTAAGAAAACCAAAGCAGCTTTATGTCAAAATATTACGACGCCAAACATCTGAAATAAAGGAAAGTACAGTTGCGTTCGTAACCAACAAAGAACAACGCATCATGCAATGCAACGAATAACGAATGGAAACCATCACGTCGTACAAGGTTTCTACCAACTGAGAATGGCAGTCGAAGAACCAATAATAGTTCAGTGCTTACACGCATAGTTAAAGGCGATATCTCAAGCAATTAGAGGAGATCGCATGCACAATCAATAAGGCTGCAATTAAAGGGAACCATGCGTTCACAATACAACAGGTTACGTGAGTTTTCTATGAGATGATTTTGAAATGATCTTTGAAGCATTCGAGGAATGTCGGTTTGTGTTTTCTTTTGAGACGTCAATAACTTCAAAACACACTTTCGTTTTCATTTGCCAGGAAGTGATTCAGTAGAATGATTCCGTCATGACATTCTTCAAAAATTGACGTTCGGCTCAATGAGACACTAAAACCGCGCTTAGACCAGTGGTTTTCAACCTGGAGGTGGCGGGCCCCACAGAGGTTGTGTAGCATTTGTGCATGGGTCACCAGAAGATATTTTATGTACATAGCTGTATTACATTTGCTTTATCCGAGTTTAGATAGAGGTCGTTGGGTTACAGCGGGTCGCTACAATGGATCGCGGTACAAAAAGGGTTGAAAACCACTGACCTAGACGCTTCAGTCAAAATAACGAGTGACATTTGTACCCACTCCCCGCAGTATTGCTGTATAGCATAAAACTTTAAAAAATACATATGTGGGTTGCGGCAAAACGAGAAACTGTCATTGAAGGGATCAATTTCATAAATTCCCCAGCAAGCAAAACATTTCAAGCGCATGTTTTGACTCGCACAGGAGGAATCGTTTGAAAAACCATTGGTAAAACATTTTGACTTCTCTTGCATATTTGATTGAAGATTGTGGATGAATGGCTTTGTTAACACGTTTTTGAGTGGCGAGTGCTGGTATCTTTTCAACAAAATACAACCTCAATATCTATACGGAAAACAGTTTCGAATTGCCGTATATTCTACAAGAAATAAAAAATCAAACATTTATGTAGGCCACACTAAATATATAAGATTGACTCCAATCGAAAATGTATAAGATTTCTTAGACAACATAGGCTATTATTTGCTACTTTAGGTAATTATACATGAACCGGATAAAACGTTTGCATGCATTTTTATAAAAATTGCATAATACTAGCCCAGTAATGCATTCATTGCCAAAAAACGAAATTATGTAAAAAAGACATATTCAAAAATCTTTTGAAACTTTCAAATTTTATCGTTTGAATAAAAACAAATGTTTTCTGTTGTATTTGTTAGATAAGTCTTCTGATGTATCATTATGGTTAGGACAAATTCTTGTGTCTAGTCACTTCGAAAATGCAGAAATAGGAGCTAAACTTCGGTGTTCTCGGAACTTTTTCAAAATGGTCCAAGTACAAAAAAGCAAAACAATCACAAATAGGGAAAATCTAATGATTGTTCTACTGTACTTTTCCAAATTTTCCAAATTAAAGTCGATGTTATCGAGTACCATGCATCAGCACGAACCTTTGTAATAAATGGAACAGAATTGTGTGCTTCGGGCTTTGTAGTCGGATTTGTACCAGACATGCTAAGATTATACATTTCAAAATCTTGTTAGACTTTGAAAAATAAATCTAATGAAACTCTAACTGCGAAACATAGCTGTTTGTAAAAACTTTTTCAATTTGACCAAAATTCAACAAAATGTTTTTCTGATGGCTTTTACAAAACTCAAGGGCGGAATTGTCAACTCATTGCAACAATTAAAATTTTGCCTAGTTAGTCTGGCTCTATCAGCTTACTGAAAAACGTTTACACAGAAGTATGGTTTTCTGAGTGAAAAAATGCGTGGAGCGTGACGGTGTTGCAACCTCTCCGGTGGTGTTGCGTTGATTGTGTGATTCACCACGAACGGGATGTGCGTGAAGAACAACACCATACATATATGTGGCATGAACAAGCAATAAAAGAGTGATCGTGGCGTGGAAGCTCTGCCGATATTAACTTGTTAACCATTGAACGTAACGAATAGCGTACGCGGAGAGTGATCATGGCATGTGAACTCTATTGTTGCTTGCTGCCACAGTGCGAAGCTTTGCACATATGCTGTTCGGGATTTCCGATCGCAACAACGGCTTTTGCAGGAGCGTGACAAGTAAATTGAATTATTTCTTGCCGCGTGACACTAAAGGTCAAGAAAAAAATCGTGCGTGCGCTTGCCACGGATTCCAGACTGGGCAATTGGTATACCAGACGTGAAGCATAACCGCTACACAACAAGCAGCATGCCGATTGCATGACAAACTGACCTTTTTAATCGAATTGTGTCATGCCACGAGACCAAATGTTCAACTGGAGGCACAATAGCTACAGCCAAAATAGACACTACCTGAATTGATATCATAACATATGAAGCATTGACATAGGCCAGAGGTCTCTTACCTACTGTATTCTATATGGCCAGCAGGCCAAATGCAAATCTAACCCACAAAACCATTTCATTCGGCTTGGTAAGACATTTTGTCAATAATGAAATTATGATATATCAACAAAGAACTTGTTAATTTAGAATGTAACATATCTCAAAACAATGACATATAATCGATGTACAGTCATCGCTGGTGAATCAATGAGTAGCCTAAACAAAGTCTTGCCAAATGTCTCTTTTCCCACCAACACAAGGCTTTTCTGACAGCTTTCCATCCTTTAGCAGCAGCACAGAGTTTTGTTCTGCCATATACCCTACTTGAGACTACTAGTTAGGCTACTGTATAAAGCAATGTTACGCTTACACAGTACAGTAGAGTAGCCTACCTTACTTTTCAGCACTTCCAAGAAAAACAAAAGTAGCCTAAACATGTCTTAAAAACGCAATTCCAATGAAACTAATGCAGGAATCTTATATATATACGTAGGGCGTATAAACCTTTATTGGATAATCACAAACATAACACAACAGCCAATCCAAAATGTATGGGATTGTTAAGAGTAGTTCGAAAATAGCCTAGTATAATCTGTCATTACACTGCCACATTCACGCGGTTGCCTGTGAAAGGCGGACCTCCGTAAATAGTAGAGCTTGGTTGCGGAGGTTTGATGACGTAACAGGAGTGGAAAAAAGTTGCGTTGCAAAATCAAAAAAAGGAAAAATAGTTAAGGAAAGATGTTGTATCATTGCAACTTAATATGCGTTTCCCCAAAACACGGAATACATGGAAGTTTGCGATGTTTAAAAATTTTGAACATTCACAACTGTTAAAACCTATTTTTATGTCCCCAAACCGTTGTGAAACTCAGATAACCAAAAATAATAAAACTCCACAATAGACTTTTTTTTACTGTAGTGTAACATCACCTTTTGCAGTAAAATTATTTTTGCTACCATTTACTTTTCAATGCTCAACGAAAAATATCGGTTTTAACGACTCCGGTACGTCATCAAACCTCCGCATCCAAGCTCCGCTATTTACGGAGCTCTGCCTTTTACAGGCAACCCATCACACAGCCAAGAAAATAACCTGTGCACAAATCACTCATGCATTGCAACTGTTTAGTTTACTTTTCTGTCATTGCGTGGAACACTCTGGAAGACTTGCAAAACTATAGTAACTATTGCAGGTTATACGTAATTAGTAGCCTAATTACAGGCACAGCTCAGTCTCACAAACCATTCTTCACCAGCAAATTACAAAATCCAAATCCAGTCCGGATCCGGTTCTTGTTAAGAAAACATGAAACCGGATTCTGCCGGACGCAGCCGGAGTCCGGGTTCAAAAAAGCCGAAATCCAGTCCATGCACACCTCTGTTCCTCTGGAGACAACACACGTGCGCGATGACGAGTGCCAGAGAGAAACCACGCGATTAAACAGAGCGTAACAGTTCACGAAAAAATCAGGAAAGGCCGAGCCTTTCAACGTAAACTAGAAAGTTTGTCCAAGTGTTTAATTTCGATCGAGTAGATCAATTAGCTTTAGCCTACTGAAAAAACAATTGGAACCGGTGTCAAGCGAAATTTCTGACCTCTGCAAAATTTCTGACCTGTTATTGTTTTTCAGTTATTTTCCTTCTCAAAATAAAGAAATAAACTCTGGAAATTACTTTTTTGATGTGTGTTGTGTAAATTAAGAATTTTGGCTTGATATCAGGGCCCCACAACAAGCTATAGCACGGGAATAACTTTAACCATTTAAAATTTTCGGACTTAGTCGTTGACCTCAATTGTTTTTCTTTTTCTTACCCTAACCCAAACCTTAACTCGACACACTTACCTAAACACGAATTCCTAAGCCCTAATAATCAGTTTTATCAGCGCATTCAGTGTGAAGAATATTACTCTGTGCATGCGTACATGGTGAGAAGACAGAAATTTCGCAAGTCAGAAATTTCGCTTGACACCGGTGTCAAGCAAACTAACTGACAAACAAAAATAAGTCAGAAAAATCGCAGAGATCAGAAATTTCGATGGACACCGGAGTTTGAACAGCAGTCCGATTCTCAAATTTGAAAAAATTTTGGATCCGGATTCAGAAATTTTGGAACAGGAGCAGAGTCGGACTCTGTAAATGTGACTCGGGCCACCGCTGCCAAACAGCACAAGTGTGCATGAATTGCATTTGGGACTTTTTGGATCCAATCCAGACCAGAAATGGTCACGGTGCAGGAATGCCAGATTGGACTCGCTGCGGAGTAGGCTATGCATTTTAAGCCGGAGCAGGAACCGGAGTCAGTGTTAAGATCTGTCCAGGAACCAATCAAAATATATGAAGAGGTTACCTAATTCAGTAAGAAAACCATTGACACAATCTCAAAATATCGGATGAAACTACTGTATCATTAGGTTAAACTGTAGCCTTGTGGGACGTGGAAATGGCGCAAGGAAAGTGCCTTATCGTGCGCCATTTGTTGCAGGTATCTGCATCACCTTGAACTGCTGAGGTAAGGACAAGGGAAAGGTGGTGATTCGAGGATTAAAACTAATAGGAAAGCAATCAGCAGCAATGGTCCTCACCCGACGAGATCACTCTAGTGACACTAGGTTGCGCTATGACTATACAGGGATAAGTGAATTATGATGATTCGCTTGTGGTGAGTATCACAGTGACTTGTTGCTTATGGGCATCATCTACCGGTGACCATCATTTACATGTAGTGCCATCTTCAGGCCGTCACAACCTGCAATATGAACGCACTTGGACACCTTGCGAATGTTGGCAAAGACGTGGGTAAACCAAGTTATTTGGATGAAATGTAATGCGCTGCCTTGAAATGCATGTTCTTGCTGCCCCAAACAAATAAACCGATGTCCATGCATGTTTTCAAGTTGCTTCAAACCAAACTGTGTTTTGCTCATCTTTTGAGCCGTTTACTTTAGCGGGACTTCAATAAACCATGCGGTTACCATCTCTTGTGCCTATTTTCAATGGTAAGGCTTCTGTGTACAGTAGTTGTATGTTCTAGCTCAGCAATTTTTATTTGGTCATGTAAAATCATACTTTCTGAAAAATAAAATCATATTATCAAGTTTTTTAGGTCATAAAAAATGGCCCTACTTATGAGCATTCAATCCAGAAACCTTTGAGGCTCAGAATCAAGAAATAACGCATCCGCACCTCGTATTATCCTATGATTGGCAGATATAATTCGTTCTAAAAGAAACCCTTTCTTTTTGTGTTCATACCCTAAAGACAACAAAAATCTTAACCGCGCTCATCAGGCACCAGTGCCAAAATGAATCTATAAGCTCTTGTGTAAGAAGCTTTGCTATTAAGCGTCGAGACATTTCCTGCAACAACTGTCTCCGAACTAGTCAAGTAATTAACTTGCGTTTCTACTTCTACAATCAGCTACTTTCAGCCCGCATAGTGGCGCTGTTGGGTGAAAATTTCGTGTTTGAAACCGTTGTGCCGCACCGCTATCTGGTATGCTGATATTTGAATATATATATTTGGAAAGAAATTTATTTTCCTCCTTTATCATTAAGTTTATCTACAACATCTGCATTTCTCGTCATTTTTTATTTGTTTGGGATCAATGCTCGCTCCAGAGGCGGTGCATGATGCAATTTTTCTCGTTACCATATTTAACATTTTCGTCGCGTGTTTTCGAAAACCTGGCTTTGGTAAGTACTTTTCACGAGGGTTGAAAAATGCTTTTCACGCAGAAGCTTTATAAAGGCACTCAATGTTTATCAACAAACTGCTTTTACTTTGTTGTGAAACTAAGTGACTTACACCACACCAAGTGACTTTTTAAATAAGAAACTTAAGTTGAAATATGTCGTGTAGTGTAAACAATTGAATTCCTAACAAGTGCAAATCGTTTTATTTTTAGACTAGACTGCTTTATTAATCAGCTTGAGCGCAAAAGTATTTGGTTGCATTTGCATCATGATTGCTTTTTGACGAATGACCTTTCACATTGCAAATGCAGGATCCAGAGAATCAAGCATGGTTTGTGAAAGACAACTGACGACGCTGCGATTTTTATTACAGTATAATTCGCCATAAACGACTTTGGCTACAACGACGCTTTTTCGTCGGACCCGGCAGAATTCCTAACTTTGACGTGCATTCGAGTTCAGCTATAACGACTTCGGGTTAATCGTCAGCACTTCACCCTATAGCAACGCTTTTTGTCGGTCCCCCACTCGTTTGTAACGACAGTTGCAAGTTTCCTTTGCAGTTTCATGTGTAAGCTCGGCTATGTGGAGCCACCACACAAATTTCTTATGACCGAATAGGGACGCAGTTATGCGTCTGATCCAAGGGTTCCCAACCTGGGGTATACATGTAACCCTACGGGTATATTTGCTTATCTGAAGGGGTACATTTAGTTTAGCAATAGAAGGGAAAAACATGTTTATATGTCGTTTATTTTCAAATATTTTTACTCATATCAGTGAATATTATTTTAAAAAATTATTATATACTTATTGTTAATTATAACTATGGTTAGTCATGATACAATATTTGTGAAAAAATCGATAGAGTGTCAAACATGTTTTGTCATAAAAAATGTTAGGGATACATGCTCATTTGTCGAAATGCTGAAAGGGTACATGATCAGAGAAAGGTTGAGAACACCTAGGGTAATCTTTGAAGCATGACTGGTTTGACGTGAGAATGGCTTCAAATATTTGGTCATCAGAAATGTAGGCAAATCGTTACATGAGTTTTATTGTACAGTCTTAGGGATTGTTGCCACAGTAGTCAGTTTGATTGACAGTCTTGGTGAAGCAGTGCGTAATTTGTCGAACAGAAGAAGCAGTATCGCATTTTAGAAAAAGAATGACATCCTTGTTTCACTCTGCAGCGAAATTGGTAGCGAAAGTTTCAAAACGTGCAAAAGATTTTGATATTCCAACAACGACGTTGACTACAGTTTCGAAAAAGAAAGACAAAATAATTTCTCACTTTTTCTTATCAGAGTATACGCGAAAGTACGATACATTAAGCAGCAATCCTAATCAAAGAACACTCTTAACGCTTGCCAGACTTTGTCATTAAACTAAAAAGCCAATTTAAGAACGAGTTATTGTAGTTCGGCTATAACGACGCTTTTTACGGGTCCCATGAAGTGACGTAAAAGAACAAATAGACTGTTATCTTCAAAAAATGGTGGGTGAATTTTGCCTAACTCTCTTAGTAACATGCTGTGATTCATAGATTAGTTTTGCCTTTGCACTATGACGCATTGCCTAAACATTTACAAAAAAACATCATTTATTTTTACAAAACAAAAATTCACCTCAACGTTTTTCAGCTATTGCAGGATTCATTTTCAAATCAAGCCTACTAGATTTTTACTTCGGTAAAGTTGAACCACCATTGTTGTTTTCATTCACTCACGCTTGTTAAAGAAAGCAAAAGTTTCTACTTCATCCAACGTACAATGTTTTCACTTAGCAATTTATCTAAGATGTTCAACATGATGTAGCATGAGTTTTACCTAAGTTTGAAGATTGCTGAAAGTTGCGGTTTTGTATTGTTGTTGTGAGCCTGTGCTCATTGGAGTTATGTCAGATCAGATGACACTAAAAATTGATGTTGTCTCGTATGCCTTTGCTTTGATGGTGTATTTAGTAATACATTTGTTGTAGTCTGCTCTACAGTGAAAGCTTTAGGTTTGGCAAAAACAATCGCATTGGCCAAACTGTAATGTTTTAGAAATGCTAATTTTGGAGATTAGCTTATTGCTGGCCGTTTCACAACTGGTAAATTCAGCAGTTTGCCGAGCTTGATGCAACAAGCCAAAAACATTCTAACGATAAAAGAGTAGCAACTGAAAAATGCCGTTTAGCTTTTTTTCAGATGTCCAAACGCTTGAAGACGTGATTTGCTGGGTAAAAGTTAGGCGTGACAGCTTTTCTAACAATCCTAAATAAAAATTGATCAAATTTGTAGCTATGTAATAGTTTCGTAAGCCATTTGGCATTTCGTATTTGAATGAAAACGAAGCGGAGGTATTTCAACGCATAGGCACTTCTGAGACATGTGCTGATACAGCACCTGGTTCATGACGATTTAACTTGTTTGCATCTGCTATTTTGCTTATTGATGGATTTCACTGCCATGTTACCACTTTTTCTGTGCTTAGGGAAGCACTCAACTTACTTTGCTAATAACAATTATCACAATTAAAATCTTCCATGACGACGAAATCCGTTCGCTCACTGAGCACAATGAATGGATCAGGTGGACGATGTCTGCTGACAGTTAAATATAGGAAGATTAACTGTGAAGGAAAAAGCGTCGATATTCAGCGATTTTCTGAACTGCCCCGTTTGGCTGAGAAACCATCCAGACTTAAGATTGTGATCAGGGATGCAGTGGTAGCAAAAGAGGTGTGGTAACGGCGGAATGCACCCAAAAAACTAGCCATTTTGCAACAGCTTTGAACTCATTTTAAAGAAAAACATGAAAAAGGTGTGGGAACGCCGTTCCCGCGCGTTCCTCCCACTACACCCCTGAACGTGATACAAGTTTAGTCTTCAAATGACCTACGCTATGGCGGCATTCTACTGTCATTTGAGCTCATTGCCTTCTGTTAAACATTGATCTGTTAAAAGTGGTACAATAAAGTATTTACACCAGTCCACGCTCTGTGTAAAATGGTGCAATGTCACCAGAAAGAACTGGTATTTTGATAGTATGCTTCAAAAAACGAGAATCTAAAATTACTTTATTGACATGCTTAGTGGATACAGAATTGGCCACGTCAAATGCAGTGAATAATCCTTCCTTGTTCAAAAATTATTATCACGACAGCGTATATCGTGTTTATCGGGTTAAGCCAATTGTTGTAGAGGGAACTGCACGTTTTCTCCCGAATTTGGTAGAGAAAGCCGGTGACGCAAACAAAAAGCAATCAAGCACGTCACGTCTGACCTAAAAGGCATGACGTCAACATCAAACACGCATCGAGAACCTTGGCACTTACTTTTTTCAGCGAAGATATTTGAAAAAACAAGCTGAAAACACCACAAGTGCTTTGGAACTGTCAGAGCTCGGAAATACTCGAACGTATTTGAACCGAATCTTCTCAGCTTGGCTGCTGTTCAGATATTGCGCTGGATAAGATTGCGAAAAGTCGTACAGCACATTTCTTCATCCTCAACTTTATCGGGTCTATTGCAGAGCATGAAAGATTTAGACTCATTCGTAAAACGTAGTTTTTTTTTTTAAATCCTATCTTCTTAGCAAACATACCAAGCTTGTAATGGAGCAGAAAATTTTTTCCATTTTCCTTGTTTTTCAAAGCAAATTTTTAAAAATTCTACAGCATTTACAGCATTCAGTTCTACTGTTTCCACATTTCAAAACGTTTATTTTATGAGAAATAGACTTGTAGAAAAGCAAACAACCAGTGCATTTGTTGTTCGCTTGTATTGCCATTATAATCGTTCCTCTTGAAAATCAAAATATATCCTTGAACAGTTATACATTTGTGACCACTAATCAGCTGCTGGAAAGTTAGTGATGTAAGCATTAAAACGTAAGCATCAAAACCGGGTAAAAGCATAAACTGCATGTAATTATGGCTATACCACATGTATGCTGTTATGACTTTCCACTCACAAAAACTAAATGTGCTATTGTTCTACGTAATGCATGCCACAGCATTGTTAATTTCTTTACTTTAGCAAAGAAAAAGGATCACAGCAAAAATTACAATAAAGTCTTATTAATAAACGAGCAAAGAGTGTCATGTTGAATTTACTATTTTTCATTATTTTGTTTTTGCCTGATTTTCAAATTTTCATGTTACTTTTTAATTTCACTATCTGTATGATATGCAGATTGAAGAGTAGCGAAGCTGCAGCATAGGTAATGTTTCAAAAAACATTTTGTTTGACACTGGAAGAACTCAAATATACATTTTTCCTCATTCTCTGTCCCTGTCTACATCAGATAAAACCTACTAGCAAATACGAACATCAGCGCTGTATTCTCACTGATCATGTGATCAATAAAATAGACGAGTGACTGGAAAACATCAAACATCCTATCAGAGCCGGATTAAAGGGTAGGAGGGCCCGGGGCAATTTTTTCTGGAGGGCCCCGTAATTCATGACGTCATCGTTTGTAAAAGTTACGTTTTCGCTTATGCGCAAGGTTCCCGTTTGTTTTTTCCGGTAGTCGAGAATGTGCTTCCTCAAATGCACATACAGTTAGCTGCGAGAAGAAAATGTGTGATATGAATACTAGAGTGAATTTTTCCAAGAAAAAATATTTCACAGGGTAGAGAGTGACTCTGCAAGAAACAACATTCACCCGAACAATAAGCAGAAACCAGAGATTACAAACAACAACACTGGAAAAAGAACATGTCAATATGGCCAGCCAGGCTGAGTATGAAAATTGTTTCCAAGCTAATGTCTTGATTTTCACCTTCATTTTCCGGTGCTCTGGTTAACGCCCAGTCCCGTCGGTACGGGGGGTGGGGGTTGGTGGGCTTAGCCCCTCCAAACAAAGCTCGAAGCCCCCCAAAATGGAAATATGAAACTCTATAAGTTAATGGAATTTTTGTCAAATTTGAATGTCAAGCCCCC
>Ga0210059_1009050_pt1 | contig 15607 bp, 7 predicted proteins | sample Ectturendosymbi2_FD_188042 | JGI IMG/M metagenome (GOLD analysis project Ga0210059, IMG submission 188042) | Ecteinascidia turbinata endosymbiont from Florida, USA - Sample 2 (SPAdes) (version 2) | ecosystem: Host-associated > Tunicates > Ascidians > Unclassified | place: Key West, Florida... | reverse complement strand
CTTGCTTACTCCCACCGCAGCGTTTAAAGCGAACTCGTGGCAGGTTTAAATGCGTACCCCAGAGACTTACTGCCCGCACATGGCTTACTATTTTTCTCTACCGTTGTTAGTCATTTCACCAAGAGTAAGTTTTAGTTGGAAAAATTTTTTATCCATCAGCATCAACTAGTTAGATGTTTCAGTCATTTATTTATTTCAGTAAACGTCTTTTTAATTTTTGATTAAACACTTATTTCACGAGTCAGTTTTTTGTCGCCACTAGTATTCTTGACGTCAGTCAGTTTGTTAAGATGTTATGATTTATGAGCTTGTATTACGAAATTTCAATTGTAGTCTTGAGTTTGTTTTTTCTCTGCTGTTACTTCAGGCTCTCAACTTTTCACCTGTAAGCTTTGCTTGCAATTTTCAGGACTGAGGATGCATAATTTTACGTGAAATCGATTTCCTATTAAAAATTTGCTGATCGATTCCTTGCTTACACCCATCGTGGAAAGTTCATACTTGTACCTTGGCAAGTTTCACTTTCCCAGAAACTAAACGAAATAATTAAGGCTTCTCGTTGTTGCATTGCCAATGCTTCAAATTTGACGTCTTCTACCTTTGAAGTAGACAAAATGCGTCTTGCCCAAGTCCTAGTTTTCGGTGATGGTATGTTTCTTGGAAATGACAAACGATCAGAAACCCATTCAAGATTACGAAATTCGTACGAGGTTTTTGCTGCGACACATCCTTGTATACACTGAATGTCTATTGACCAACACTCTTTCCAACGCGTGCAACAGCGAATCACATCCATATTGTTTTGAAAACGCACGGGAAAATTGTTTGAAATTCCAAAACATATACATGAAAGCAGTCATTCATGGTCAAATAAACAGCGGGATAACACTGGAATAAAAAACAAGAAGACATGCATTTACTGTAATTGTAACCATTATATGTTTCGGCATAGAAACGCGCTTGAAAGGTAGAATTTTCCACGATTTCGTTTGTAGAAATCACTTTTTGATTTAGTCTATTAAGTATTAGGCTTTTTAGAGTTACCGTCTTTCGTAAACTTCTTTTGTCTTGTTTTTTTCTAAATATTCGGGAAAATATTTTGGTTGCATTCTAAGCATTGTCTGCACTGTGTCTTCGCATAAGAGTGATTGCAGTCGACTACGTTTCTCACTTAACTGATTAAAAATCTTACTAGGCCTACTCTCTATACGCATGCGTTCTGCAGGCAGTGGCGGACCCAGCTAGTAACGTTAGGGGGCCGATTTCAGTAATATTTAGTAATCAAGTCTCGTAACGGCTTCGCCACCGCAAGATAGATGAACTGAACTTCATAACACTGCTGTGACATAACAATGGACGACAGAATGGCCTATTGCAAACAATGAGACAATTCGAATGTCACGAAAGACTTGTTCGGAATTGTTTTTGATATGTTGTTTTCCGAATTGTACGAGATCATGGTGAATGGAGTTACTTTCGTAGGTTTTAGGGGGTCGGTCGCCCCAATTGCTCCCCTGGAACTGCCCCTGATTGCAGGCATTAGTTATTTCTGCCGAAGCTCACAAGCTTTGACAGTAAATATGGTAACTGTTTTTCAACAACACTGCGGCGTGCATTTTACGATACGAAGACTTCATTTCAATGAAACGTAGTGCGCTAAAGCAACTCTCTCCGATGATGCAGGATTGTTACTTGAAACAGTTTTGCTCTTTTTGTCCTCTCTGATACAGCACGGCCGTTGTGTTTACGCAGCAAAGAGCTTTGCTGTCATTCCAAGTTCCAACGCAGTATTGCAGCAAGCATAGGTAGTAGAGAGTTAGATGTTTCATGATAAGTGACTCGCGCACTAAGTCTGACCTGTTGACGGTCAAGCTACGCAGTACAGGAGTGCGATATGACTTACTGTGAGGTCATAGCTTGACAGTCATACTGTTTGCAAGTGAGAAAGTTTTTGCATTTAGCGAGTAGCTGCATCTACCTGAAAATAGGCTTAGTTGGTTTAATTAGCAGAAGTGAACTCACTTTATCTATCACTAAATCATTTTGAAAGCAGAAGTTATGACAGTGATTATTTTTAAAACAACAACAATGCGTTTGCGAAAGTATCTAACAACAAAAACAACTTTCCTTGAATAGATGAATCTAAACATATCGCGGAAAGTAGCCTAATATTCGTTTTCGTGAAAAGTAAAATTCGTTTAGGACGTTGTTGAAAATGCTGCTTGATTTGCCATACCTTATAACACTGTTTCCAAAACGTTACTGGTGCACTGCTATTTATGGGGGGAGGTAAGGATTTGGTTACTATTTATGGGGGAGGTTAGTACCTGCGATACGAGACCTCTAAATATTTGTGTAGTTGTTCGCCTACAGTGTGTCACGCACCTTTCAATTAGAAAGTTAATTTTATTAACAGCAACTTGCATTTCGGTCATACATTTTCATGACAACCCTTGCAGTTGTGCTTTCACTTACTTGCAATCACAGTGCCTTATGTGTGTGCAGATCGCACGCATCTTTTTTGTGATTACTTTATCAACTTTTTGGCAATTTTGCTATGGAAGTAAAAATGGCAGTGCCATTGCAATGCGTTAACAACATCAGGTAGCACCGACGAAAACCCTGTTGGGAAAGCTAAGCGCAGTTGCTGCGCAGTACAAAGCCAACCTGGAAATTTATAGTCATTAATTAACACTAGCGTGCGGAGGGGGGAGGCCACTGTGCCATGGCCACCCCCCTCAGACCCTAAAAATAAAAAATATAAAAATAGTATTGTCTAAAACTTGCTTCCAGAATGCACAAAAATGCGTATGTTTATGTGTAATTTTGCAAAATTTTCCCGGGGGCATGACCCTGGAAATTTATAGTCATTAATTAACACTAGCGTACGGAGGGGGAGGCCAATGTGTCATGGCCACCCCCCTCAGACCCTAAAAATAAAAAAATATGAAAACAGTATTGTCTAAAACTTGCTTCCAGAATGCACAAAAATGCGTATGTTTATGTGTAATTTTGCAAAATTTTCCCGGGGACATGCCCCTGGAAATTTATAGTCATTAATTAACACTAGCGTACGGAGGGGGGGGCCACTGTGCCATGGCCACCCCCCTCAGACCCTAAAAATAAAAAAATATAAAAATAGTATTGTCTAAAACTTGCTTCCAGAATGCACAAAAAATGCGTATTTTTATTCACCCGAACAATAAGCAGAAACCAGAGATTACAATCCAAACACCGGAAAAGTAACATGTCAATGGCCAGCCAGTCTGAGTGTGAAAAATGCTTCCAGACTTATGTCGTGATTTTCACTTACATTTTCAGCCAGGTGCACTGATTATCGCCACGCTGTTTTAACGTTGCTGCTAAGCTTTACTGAAAAAAAAAACGTTTCAGTCGTGGCGTTTTAGTTAACTTTGCCAGATTCTTGCGCTTTTTCTCCTTAGAAATATTTTCCATGTTTAGCTCCTGATGGCATTACAGATTTCGGCATAGGCACCCGCACAAACCTAATGGCCCCTATGGACGACTTTCTGGCGACGGTTTTGACTTGCGCCCAACCCCAGGTAAGACACATTTTGTCTACTTCAAAGGTAGAAGACGCAAAATTTGAAGCATTGGCAATGCAACAACGAGAAGCCTTAATTATTTCGTTTAGTTTCTGGGAAAGTGAAACTTGCCAAAGTACGATTGGTTTACAGCATCTGGCTCACTATATCAGCAGCAATAGCGGTTGACAACAAAAGCAAGTGGTCCATGTGCGATGTTACCACATGCAGAGGTGACAAACGAGACTAAGAGCAGATTTTATGCGTAACATGTAGGAGATGGTTCCACAAAAACTGCCTCCCAGGCAGGCGCGCAACCAGGGGGGGGGCATTTGGGACCTTTACTCCCCCGAAATTTTCAAAACACTGCATAGCAATTTTGACATTTGCAGAAACTTTTAAAGAATAAGATGAAATTTTGTATTCTAATCATTTTTAAGAACTCTTATCGGAATTTTTCTTTGTTCTACTAGTAAATATCTCCTTACAAGATTTATCTTGAGACAGCTCATCTGATCGAAAATTTCGTAAATGATTGGTATTTAATCACAAATATGCTGGCAGTGTCAAAACTTGGGATACAGTTTAAAATGTTCATATTTCTAAGTCATTTTTTGTCTATTTGTTCGTGTACTATTTTTGCTTAGACAGGCCTCAACTTGCCCTCATGAAACTTTATAACATTAGGACATTGTTTTTCAACCGGGGTTCCACGAGTGGCTGCCGGGGGTTCCCCGAAACAAACCGAAATTGCCTGGGACGAAATTTGCGAACACAGTTCTATGCAGTTGTAGTAATATAGACACTTGGATCATTGCATTGGGTTCCATGAGCAACGCAAACATTTGTGTAAGGTTCCGCTGCAGCAAAAAGGTTGAAAAACACTGTATTGGGAAACTGTTGAACCGTGCAGATTGCTGAAACTTTCAAACTGATTAGAGAAATCTTGACATAGCACTTAGTGCCACGTCAAACCACTTGTTCTTCTACGACCTTTTGATTTGTTTTTGTTAAGGGCAAAGCGGTTCACCATTATTAACGTAGTATATTCTTTAAAAAATGTTGTTTAGCTGCATTTTCGGTCCGAAACCTGATAGGTTTTAACTAAATTTAGCGTGACGACTGTTTCACGTTTTGGTGTCTTTCTGGGTTGATCCCAGCAGCACGGCTTGGGGGAAAATGTTTAGTAAAGTGTCATATATATTTTTTTTTTTTTTTTCAAGTGTTGAACGCACCTACTAGACCACTTTGGCTCTAAATGACGCTTTACAAGAGCCTAACGTTTGCAACCAGTGCAAGCCCTGAAAGCTCATAGCCTTACGTGCTTGTAAAAGCTTTCACACAATTCATGGATGCCAGAAAAAGCCGTTTTGTCCCAAACACACCTGATCCGTTATGCGCCAAAGACACAAGACACCTTACTCGTTTTGTCCGAAATGGTAGCATTCAAAGATCGCCTCACCCTTGACATATGCTGTCCCTCAAGTTTGGGATCTTCATTTGAGGTAGAAATTCAAACACATGCCAGAAGAATAAAGCTATAACGGATTTGCTAAACAAGACGAAAATTAGGCAGGTTTACTACTGTAGTGGCCCATACACCTGTCACACTAAAGCCATGACTGCATTAGTGGAGTTCGGAACCAGATGTTTGTATGAGGATACTAATTTTTACTCTGTGCTGATCGTTAGGTCTGCATCTTGATTAAAACTGAAAAGTTCTCATTTTCGGATATGTTTCGAAAAGAACTTCTCTGTGTGTCAGGCTTATGCAGAAACGCATGGAAATATTTTCAACTGCAGCAAAACTGTTTGTATGACGTTTACGGCTAAGAGCGCAAAAAGCACAGTCACCCCATTACTGACAAATGGGTGGCAAAAATCTAAAATCTGTTAACCACTACAAATATCTGGGAGCTGTACTGAATGCTGAGCTCTCAGATGACAAAGACATTCAGAGACAACTGCGATTAAAATATTGTGCAGCAAACAAACTGCGAGCCTCTTTTTCCCGATGTTCAAATGTACTTTTCCGTTCCTTTTGTACGCCCATGTATGCATCACAAATATGGTGGAATTTCAGAAAGTCATGCAAGCAAAGATTGCGTATGGCCTATAACTTTGGATGCAGAGCTTTACACAACCTGCCCTGGAGACCGAATGTTTGTAGTCATGACTCATCAGTAGTGCAAGTTTTTGCAACTTTTTTTTACAGCTTCCAATAGCTTCCTAAATACTCAGAATTTATGTAGCATGATGTTTTAAGTTGGTTCCAGGAATTATATATTGCAACTTTTTTCATACTACATGCAACTTTTTACTGGAACTTTTATTTAGTATTGCGCTAAATGTAAAAGTGCGATTTAAAAAACATGCTTTAAAAGTATTTGTTCTCTTTGATGACCGATTCGAACTGATTAGTGGCCCTAAAACAATTGCAGAAATGATCCGGCTAAATAGCAGTCCAGAACTGTAGGCCAAATTTTTAAATTACCAAGCAACTTCATGCAGTGTGGAGCAAAGTTTTAGCATGCTACGCAAACTGTTGGCAAAAAATCGCTATTTCTGTCCCGATAACGCCTGGAAATATTTAGCATTATTTGTAAATAAATCGCTTGGGTAAATAACTGCCATTTAAAATGCTTGTGCATAAATGCAAGTTTTACTGCAACTTTTGTTAAAAATAAATGCAAAATTCTCACGATTTTATTGCAACAAAAACTTGCTACTCATCAAGGTTCAATGTAATATTCCTACACTTGAGGCATTATTAAGAAAAAATATGTACTTGTTTCTCGAAAGATGCAGAAGGTCTAATATCGCATGGTTATCTGCTTTGACGCAGTCAGATTGTTTATCTTTATCCTTATTCTTTCAACACTACAACCGCATTTTACTTTGTGACTGAGTGCTCGAACGCCACTGTCTAATAACGTATGGTTGCCTGCTTCGACGCAGTCAGATTGTTTATATTCGTCCTTATTCTTTGAACACTACAACCGCATTTTACTTTGTGACTGAGTACTCGGACATTACAGTGTTTGTTCGTTTGAGGGTGTGCATGTCACAACGCATTCGTACTTTAACTGGCCGTGGCACGTTTGTGTGCCAGTTTATGTGATGGCTGAAATTTCAATACAAGCATGTGACGGTGCTTATTTCTTGCCAGTTCAATCGCACTGTAAGTTTTGCAGTAAGTGGCTGCTTTCATGTACATTTTCCAACGGAGGAGTTACGCCTTATTTGTTTGTTAGCAGTCATCGAGGAACATGACGAGTTTTCAAAAAAGTATCGTTGTTTTTTTATTATTTAACAGCTCAAACGAGTGAACCTTCTGTTCTGGCCGCAAATTTCCACAAGTTGATCGCGGATTTTTGTATTTCCAAAGTACAATTTTGTTGTTCATGTTTTTCCATATTTTGAAAAAATCATATATACAGTACAAGTAGTTGGAAAGGCAAGCAATACTGTTAAAATGAAAATCACCATTGCATGTCTGCACACGCAGTTTAAACCACAACTATTACCTCACGACGTAGACAAATTAATTCATGAAATGTTGTCGTGCTAATCTTATTCCTGCCCAAAAGCGGAGACCAGGTCATTTTCAAAACTGGTTTATTTGTTGACTGCATTGAGCTTAGCATCCAGGTTGTACAAACTACAAGTTGGAGAAATTCCAATTTCTTCATGAAGTAAAACATAGTTGATAAAGAAAAATATCTGGGGTGTTTGCGGGTTAAATTATTTTTCAAACGGTAAAATTATATTGCTGCAATAATAATGAACGATCAAATGATACAGACCATCTTACTGAAAGGTAAAAACCTTTAGGAAAAATAGGAAAATGCGAATCTCGTACAAAGTTGCTTGAGAAAAAAAATGCAACTTCAAGAAATAGTTATACGTCATTGCGTAGACAATAAGAGGACATTTGCAGGTTAACTTTGCACGGAATGGGCCAGTTTGGCGTCGCCGTTTCGGTCGGCGATGAAATGTGAAATATGTTTTCCTTTGGAATGTCACCGAAGTGCACCAAAATCTCTTTTTGCACCTGAAGGCGCTCTCAGAGGTGGTGAGCTGCGCCTCTTTTTGCACCTTCAGGTGCAAAAAGAGAATGCTCTCACAGAAAGAGCGCGCTGAAAGCGAGCCCTTCGACACGCTTCAGCGCTATCTCTGCATTCAGAGATAGCTATCTCTGCCAGAGATAACATCTCTGCATGCAGAGACAGCTATCTCTGGCAGAGATAACATCTCTGCATGCAGAGATAGCTATCTCTGCCAGAGATAACATCTCTGCATGCAGAGATAGCTATCTCTGCCAGAGATAGCAGTTTTTGTGCTAAATCTGTCAGATATAATATTTTTACAAACGGCGCCCCATATACGTGATCAATATCTGTAGCTTGGCGTATTATTCTGCTTCGCGGTAGCCCGCGCAGCAAAGAATTCTAATGCGTGTAGTAGGCTGCTTAAGTTGTTATTTTCAAAGCAGCTCGTTCTTGCAATATTGTATCGAACGGTCCGCCATTTTGTAAAGCGCGATGAACGTCTGAAGCTGGCTAAAATAATAATTTTTAACACAGTCCGTCCTGCTATCGAACGGCCCACCCTTTTCTACAGCCCGCCGGCACGTATACATGTGCAGCCCGCCCTGTTCTGCAGCTCGCCGTTTTCTGCAGCCCGCCAGCCCGTCCTTTAGTGCAGCCCGCCGGCCCGCTTTGTTGAGCAGCTCAACACTAATGTGCAGCCCGCCGGCCCGTCCAGATGTCCAGCCCGCCCTTCAGTGCAGCCCGCTGCAAATTGATGTTTTCGAATTGGAAACACGGCCCTCCAGCCCCCCCGGCCCGCCGGCCCTCCGTTTAGTGTTATCCTATGCATAAGATGTTAAAAACCTATAATAACAAAATATCTGTTTCATGAATCAAAAATATATTATAAACTATGTTTACAGTCAACAGCTTTCATATTTGATGGAATTTATTAGAAGGAAGCTTTCACTTTATGCCAGTCTACACTTTCAAATTTGTGGCATTCTGACAATATACTTCTGAATCTGCAAGGGTTGGTGATATCAACCCAAATATCATTTTTTCAGTTAAATAACACAGAATCTGTGACCTCACAGTTGCTGTGAGTGACAAACCTTCAAGTGGTTGTTCTAACTTGTGTCGTCATAAGGCAAGAAATCTTTTCCTTCTAGACCTAAACGGAGAGACTACCATGGAAACGGTTTTGAAAGACAGTTTTCAGTGACTGTGACGTCACAAAACAAAATTGTTACCAGGATGGACGTTCCTTAGTACTTTGAAACAATGAGGTCAGCTTTTCATGCAACGTGCGGTACTGTTGAGAGTGGTGTAACGATTAAACAGAGTAAAAAAAAGCATTTGCAAAATTTGTTAGATTTTCAAATTGGAACTAGGGGGCACTGCCCCAGAATTCCCCTCTCCCCGTGGCTACAGGCCTGCTGTTATCAGGCAGGTCCATATGTAACCCAACTTAAAGATTCAAAGACAAATAAATAGTTTGGAAATTAATTCAAGCTCTACCTTTGGCTCACAATATCATATTCACAACAGTTGACACTGCAGAGACTTCCAAATAATTATTGTTATCTTCAATGCAATGAGAAGCTTCGTTAAGCTCAGCAATAGCGTGTAAAATATCAATCAGAAGACTAACGTGTATACAACACAATTACACACTGTCTATATGGAAATAAATCTTTTCTCAGCAAAGAATCAGACACTCTAAGACAGAGTAGCCTATATATTTTGACGATGAAGTAGGGATCACCAGCTCTTATTCAAATAGGGTATACAACACAAATGACTCATTAGAACTGGGCTGCACATACCTTTACAAACAATGATGAACTGCGCTAAATATTATGAGGTTAGGTATTACAGTCTGTAGGCTATATAACAACGAAATGAGTCAAGAAAATGAGTCCCTTTTCAAAAGGGTCTGGATGGATCAGTGAAAGTCAGACTAATTGTTTGTAACTCAGATGACATGATACCTAAAAGAGCAGACTTGTTTCGCTGATCATAGACATCTAAGACAAGGCTTAACATTTTGAACAAACACATTGCACAATAATCGCGGCGGGTTCAGGGGTGACCAACCTTTTAATTCTATGCGCCAATTTTTTCACGCTTAATTCAATTGCGCCACACAAACATTCACTTCTTTCAGTCCTGTAAAATGTGTGGTAATATGGGCATATTTTGAAGTTACCTTAACATATATTTGTTAGAAAAATATATATTTATCTTATATAACAAACATATAAACAAGCATTACCCAATTTATTTAATAATGATGACAAATGTAGCAGTTGTAGAGGAAGAGATCCCACACAACACTTTTTTATTTTCATTGATCATTTCACTTCAGAAAGTACTAATAGCAATTTATGAACACAATCAGCAGTTTTAGATGAAAATAATTTTATACGCAGGCAAAAAAAATGACTTTAATGTGACTTTTGTCTCCGCTTTGCTTTCACCAAACCAGTGATATTAGGAGTTAAATTCGTAACTGAAAGCAACAGACAGTCCTTCAAGTTGGAATCGGACAGTCGCGACCGCAGTTTGTTTTGGATTATTTTCATGAAACAAAATGATTGCTCGCATTTGTACGTAGTTCCGAAGAGACAGGCATAACTCTAAACATATTTTCTCAATTTTGGAAAATGTTCACATGGTAATGATCGTCATAAACCAATCATTTCCGACGCACTTGGCAATGAGGAAAGTTCATCAAAGTTCATTTTCAATAGTGAATTTGCTTTTAGTTCAATAGGTTCCATTAGCATATTACTAGGCATCTTAGAAAGTTATGTTAAGTGAAATTGGATTTATAAATGCAAGTATGCGGTCTTCTTCAGAAAAATCACTAAAGTGACTATCAAAGACCTCTTGTGGTACTGCAATTTGATTTTGTCAATGTACAGTGTATTTTGCAAAGTTGACAATATTTTCAACACATTCACCTTGTTCTTTTAAATTCCTTTTTTTTAATTGAGAAATAAACAGTTTCAACTTCATCTTGAATGCATCAATGCACTCAGCGGCGTACGCGGATAATTATCATGCGGGGTTTCATTCAGCGGCATAAGGCCATCATTTGTATTTCGTGTGCGCTGTTTGTGATGTCACAGTTTGACGTCATATTCATGTTTCCAAACCAACGTTTTGGTGAAGTTTGTTGGCATAATATGCATATTCTTCCACACTCACTTTCTTTATTATATGTGTCATTGCACTGATGATAAACTATCAGCGCTCCAAGTTAGAATATCGGAGGAAAATAAACTCAACGCTACGACATAGCAGTTAATAACTGCAGAAATATCGGGCTGTAGGCTATGTTGAAACAGGGGAGTAAAACACACTCATCACTGCGTCAGAACAATTTACAACTGCAAAATAAGGCTGCACTTATGTCTTGTTGGATACAAGCAGTCGAGTAGGCCTATAGACAGTGTGCGGCTGGACTGGCTGGCACACACCGCCGGTGTGCAAGATCGAATCTTGATATAAACTACATAAGAATTGAGAATGCGCATTACGCAAGAACACTTTGAATTTTTTGTTATGTACAGAAGTCCAGCAAACTCTTAGTTTTCCTTTTTCCCTTCTGAGATATAATCAACTGCCTGAATGCTTCTATGTTAACAACTGCTGTTTTTGAGCTCGTGCAACAGTTCTATCATGCTACAGAAACTGCTGGTAATGTAGCCAATCCGGTCAGCGTTTGCGCTGATCAGCCACAGCAGACAAAATAAAGATAATGGTTTCGGATAAAGTGAACTATCGCGGAACACAATCTTAAACAAGCGTAGTGGACGAAAGGTCTGCAAAATGTGGTGAGATTGTTTCTGGATGCAGACGATAACCCAGATTCTTACCAAAACCTAAATGTTACTTTTTGGCCCATTTACAATGTTCCTTGAAATTTGCATGCAAATTTATTCCGTGGTGTTTGCACTAAGTCGACAAATTAACAAGCAAAAAGTATGCGAAAACAACCAATCTCCTTTGCGCAGGTAATAAAATTTTTGTTAAATATCAAGATCAAGTTTTTTTTAACCACAACCCCCCCTTGCGTACGCCCTTGAATGCACTGATTGACTGATATCGTTTAATAAACTAGGTAACAGTTTGTCTCTGCTCTGCAGTTTCAAATTGAGGTAATTTACATGGTTGATGGAATAACATCGACCAAAAAGGCTAAATCTAACAACCGCTTCTCATTTTACAAAAGGGCCCTTTCTTTGGGCAGCTCATCTTTCTCTTCAAGAAAATCAAGTACAATGTGTTTCAGTTTCCAAAATTGTTTCGGAACTTTTCCTCTAGAAAGCCAAGCTGCCCTTGCTAGGAAGGACGTGCAAGAAAAATAAAATCACTAAAATTAATGAGTAGGAGTTGCCTACTTTCTGGTCATGAAAAGAATGTAATGCGCCACTTCTAAGCATCCAATGCGCCACGTATGGCGCATGTGTCACAGGTTGGCCATCCTTGAGTAGAGAAACTCCACTGAACCAATCGTTTCAATGCAGTAATCTGCAGTCCCAAAACTGAAGCAAAAGTTGCGAAGAAGTACAAAACAATGTTCAATCCAAATCTGGTTTCCAAAATCAAATCCAATCTCTGGTTTTCCCAAATCAAATCCAAAATCAAATCAAATCCAAATCTGGTTAAGTAGAAATTTTAAAATCCAAATCTATGAACCCTCTGAAGTCCAGGGCAGCCACTGTAGTGGCCACTACATTTCTGGCCATAACTCGCCAGCCGATTGAGCTAGAGAGCTGTTGAAACGATCTACGGATTCAGCACGTCTTCTACTTGAGATCGAAAAAATTTTTTTCGTTTTAGATTTGGCGTTTTCTGGGGGTAACGACATAATGGGGGGATGTTTTCGTGTTTTTGGCCAATTTTACTAGGCCCTGGACGCCAATCCAATGAGGCATTTTTTGGCTCAATCTTGTTTGGAATCTAGACTAAAATCTGCGTTTTTAGAGCCCTTGGTTGACTTACGAGCATATCTGGAGCCGAAATTATGACTCAAAAACCCAGTTTTGACAAAATTAAAAAAAGGTATAATATGTCCTCTCAGGGCAAGTTTTGGCCATAACTGGGCAGCAGATTGAGCTAGAGAGCTTTTCAAACCCTCTAATCCTTCAATTAAATTTAATCCACTCATCTGTGTACATAGGCATGCGCTTTCATCTGTACTATTTGGTCAGGTGTCCTGAGCCGGAATGTTAAGGACTAACCTGGACTATTTAGTCCAAATAGAACCGCATGCAATTACCATAGAGGTTTTCCCAACGAGAGTCATGGGACGTATTTTTCTACGTTTCACTGCAAAAGAATTCTGTCAAAGGGTGGAGCGGTAAGTCATCCGTGACTAATATTCCTGGCCTGGAAGCATGGGATCTTTTGCTACAACTACAAACTTTTCAGCTCTGGATAAGCACTAGCATAGCACCCAATACTTCCTTTCTGTTCCTTTCTGTAGGTACCACACTCAAAACCTCCCTTCTGGTCAAGGAGGTGCCTGGCCAGATAGACGGTGTTGAATTTTGTAATTCTTTGATTTGTTGTGTTTTCCGGCGCTGTCCATTGAAGTCTGTATTGTTGAGGTCTTGGCATCACCTTTTCGGGCTTCGTCTCTTTTTGACATCACCGATTTCTATCATCATGACTTGATGTATCCCCTAAAAAAATTCTGCACACATCACTGAGTAGGGCCCCGTAAAAGTGTTTCTAACTGGGACCCGCACTTGCTAACGCCGGCCCTGATCTGAACATAATTATTCAGAATAAAAGCGCCAGAAAAATCCACCTTTTGTGGATGATGCTTTAAAAACAAGGGGCATTATATATTAAAATATTGAGGCTTCGTTGTTGTTTGCCCCCCCCAATCAAAATTTCTGACTACGAGCCGCCCGTTGATGTTGAAAAAACATTTAAAATTTTTTTGAGTTGAAAGAACCACTCACTGAAACTACTCGGCATTCCTTTGCCATTGCTGCATTATAAGGCAAATTTGCTTTTCCCATATGTGAGCACTCCGTCAGGCTCGCTTGGCAGGTCAGGTACGCTAAACGCTTCAAGAAACGTTTTGTGCATGGTGATAACTTCTTGCATGAGCGTGGCGGTCAGCGTTTTTGGTGCTGAGTTGCTTCTTGGAGGAAACGTGTTGTGCAACATTTTGATGGCGTGCTATAGGTGTTTTTGACATATGCACCATATCACAATCGCTTTGTAAGTAAGGTTGCGGGGTTTTACGTTTAGAGTTTTTGGTTTAGGGATTTAGGTTTAGGCTAAAGGTTGAAGGTTTTATGGCGAGCGTTCAGGTTTAGGCTTGTAGGACGAGAGTTTTAGGTTGAGAGCAGAACGGCCTCCTGAAAGTATTCAATAGGGGACTTTACTTTTGTGCGGGGATCTTAACATTCTAAAATTGACAACAAATCCTCTGATTTATATAGTTTCATATTTCAGTTTGCGGGGGCTTAGAGCTTTCTTTGATTGGGCTAAGCCCAAAAAAGCTATCCCACTGTGACGGGACTGGTTGAGGGTTTTATTTTTAGGTTTGGGTTTAGGGATTAAGGTTAAGGTTTTACGGTTAGGGTTTTAGGTTTAGGGTTTTAAGTTTAGGTTTCGGGTTTTAGGTTTGGGGTTTCAGGTTTAGGGAAGTGGTTCCCAAAGTGGTTCCCAAAAACTAAACCTTAAATGAAACCCTGTACTGAAACCAAAACCTACAGCCTGAAAGTTGACCCTAAACCTAAACCTGCAACTTTTTGAAAAAGTACATAAAATGTACTCCAATCCAGGGGCGCAACGAGGTTAGATGACGCCCAGGGCAAGGAACAAGTTTGGCGCCCCCATATCCAAAACTGAGATCTTTCGGAAACAAATGTACTGTGTTGAAGAAAATAGCCTACTGGTGACATTGTTGGGACTTGTCGGCGCCTTCCGCAGTCATTCCGCGCTTTGCAGTGATTCATCACTCCCATAGCGATTCTGCGCCCATGGAATTGTTCCCCCCTTGCTCCTCTCGTTACGCCCCTGCTCCCATCAAGGGTGTAGGCCTAATCTCTACTGTACCAGCTAAGCCGAAGCAAATGGTGAGTGTAGAGCCACTGAACACTAACACTGCAAACATGCCAGAGACACTAACATTTCGACTACGTTTACCTTGCTACTAAGGTGGATGCAGTTCGAATCGCAAATAGTCCCAGATGAGCTTTTGCCACTGATGGTAAATATATATTACCTTTCAACAAATGTGTAAAAATCACATTACAACTAAAAATTTGATGTGGTTAAAATACCCACTTCATAGCAACAAAATTTTTCTCAGTCCGATCCAGTCCTGATCCGGCCAAAATTGACTTCAGTCCTGATTTAGTCCGATCCATTCCTGATCCGTACTCATCTCTGATTTGAACAGCTCTCTAGGTCAAGCTGCTGGCGAGTTATGGCCATATAGAATATGAGTGTAATCCACCCCAGGTTAGGGTTTGTGAGTGCAGAAATTTTTACCAAATTTTGGTTTTTGGCCCATTTAGGCTCCAGATATGCTAGTAGAAAGTCAATCAAGGGCTCTAAAGTCGTGGATTTTTGCCTAGTTTCCAAAGACACTTGAGCCAAAAAATGGCTCATTGGACCGGCCCCCAGGGCTGGTTAAAGGTGGCCAAAAAAAACGCAAAATTCCCCCCACTTGTGACGTCCCCCACAGAGAGCCCCAAACACAAAACGAAAAATGTTTTGTTTTCAAAGTAAACTAGGAGACTTCCCGAATCCGCAGAGAGTTTGAACAGCTCTCTATCTCAATGGACTAGCGAGCTACGGAGTTACAAAAAGTTGCAAAGTTTGGTCAAAAAAGTGGCTGTTATCGACCTGAAAGGGTTAAAATACTAATTTAATTTAATTTATTTGTTTGTGAGCAGACACGAAGTCCATAGTATGAACACACACACTCTGCAGAACGCAGGTTGATAAAATCAGACAATACAGAACGTAGTACAAGACATTGAAGCCGGC
>Ga0210059_1009048_pt1 | contig 15608 bp, 12 predicted proteins | sample Ectturendosymbi2_FD_188042 | JGI IMG/M metagenome (GOLD analysis project Ga0210059, IMG submission 188042) | Ecteinascidia turbinata endosymbiont from Florida, USA - Sample 2 (SPAdes) (version 2) | ecosystem: Host-associated > Tunicates > Ascidians > Unclassified | place: Key West, Florida... | reverse complement strand
CCCAAATTTTTTTAGGAGCCAATAGGGATGCAGTGGGGCGGGAACGCGTGGGAACGGCGTTCCCACACCTTTTTCATGTTTTGCTTTAAAATGAGTTCGAAGCTGTTTGAAAATGGCTGTTTTTTTGGGTGCATTCCCACACCTATTTTGTTAGCGCTGCATCAATTGGGGCCAAATATGTTGACTTTAAGCGAGAAACAGTATTTGAATTTTTTGGGGGTCATGGCCTTCTTGCTCTCCCTGGCTACGCCTGTACGCCGCTTACCATGAAAAAATCCATGTTTATGTCTGTAGATAAGTGATGTACGTTTGGTAAGCAAATTGTAAATAAAAACATAAAAAGGCATAAGTCGCAGTTGCTTCATCGTATTGGGCAAAAGCGTTTTTTTTCTGAGGTTGAATAACCTTTTATGCGATATGTCTCGTTCGCAGTGCGTCAAAGCTACAAGTCATTACCTTATCTTGACCTGAATTTGTAGTTACATATACATACTTATTTATTTAACGACGACGAGCGGCAGGCCGGAGCCTGAATGTACTCTATGTCGCGTCATGTCGAGCGAACCAATGCAAGACGAACAGTTAACGGGAGATTGCAAACAGACGACAAACAATTAACAAAATATTGCAGGCACGAGTAGACACCGATTGCTAAACTGCAAGCATATAACAAATTATACAACGAGGAAAAAAAAGTGAAATGGAGAATTAATTGCGGAATAATAAACGAGTTACTATAATAGACAAATCCAAGGTGTTATGGGGAGGTAAAGCGGTTAGTTAATTCAAGATATTTAGAGACAGCGTTATGCATGTTGGTTATGGGTCTAAGTTTCACAATTTTGCTTTTGCTAATTTGTAGCACAAATTTTGCTAATTTGTAGCACAATTTTGCTTTGCAGCTCAAACAAATTGTAAGCACAATTTTGCTAATTTGTAGTTTCTTATCTTAAACTTGTATAGAATTAATTTCCTTTATAGATTTCTCTCATTTCATATTTCTGTGCACGACAATCACGTTCTCCCTCTGAGCAAAACTCTTAGCCACGAAGGCCAAACCGTCTAAACGAAAATTAATACTTGCGAATACTGAAGAAAACCGAGCCTGCCGTCATTACCTGCAGGGTTCTGTACTGTACAACATGCGTATGACCTAGAGGGCCCTTTCAAGTGCTTATTCATACAAAACATATTGATTGTGGGGAAAAATAAAAAATGATGTTTGCAGGCAGTGGTGCCCCATATTATAGGTCACAGTGAAACGAGCGACGTAACTGAAACTAATTACACATGACTGTCAAAACCGCTAAAGCAACTATTCGTTCAATTCATCAATATGTGCGCATTTAAAACTAGGGCTCGCTGAGACACAAAAAAAACACTGTTTTACTTATTGTTCAGTCACTTTGATTTTTAAGAAGCTGTAGTGTCTCAACTTCTTTAAACAAGAAAAAGTAAAACAAGCTACTCACGAAAAGTCCGTTTTTTCCTTCTTTGCTTGTTTCTTCGTACGCTCTAAATTGCTTGCGCGCCGTTTCAGTTTCATCTTTGAAAATGCTGCTACAATAACACCAAAGACAGTGAATGGTTCTTGGCTTTCTTCACGCTCTTCTCGGTTCATGGGTGTGAGCTGATTATGAGTTGCTATGGTGTTCAGTGTCGATATATCCTAGGAGGGTCTGATTCCAAGGCGAGACGACCAATACCCTTTTCGTCTGCAGGATTTTGAGTTTCTACAATAGCAGCAACAACCCCAAGCGGCCTTCACTTCGCACAACTTGCAGTAGCTGGTGAGGTTCCTTTCACAAACAGTAGCAGAAATCAGCAGTGGTGTAAAACAGTCTTCTCGGCTTGCACCACACTTGTTGATGTATGACGCGCTGCAGCGCGAACTTCGGACAACACAGCCTGCTGTTTCCAAGTTTTTCGTAAGTACCCTCAAGCGCTTCGAAATGCGGCAGCTTCCTGGAAAACACATGAAACGAGATGATTACATAACCTGTGGCACGTGAATATGTTCACCAACAACTGCTGGCGTAGATAAACCATAATCTTTTTGGGGGACAAAAAAATTTGGGCGGGGGAGCAAAATTTGATTTTAGGCTAGCAACAGTATTTTGTTTGGGATACCGCCTCTCAAAGCACAAAATGACTTGATATTTAAAAAATTTGTGGGGGGCATAGTCCCCTGGGCTCCCCTTGGCTACACCTATGCCAACAACGCGCGTAATTCTGACCTTAGTAGCTGCTCTTGTGAAGACAGTTTTGTTGCAGAGGATGTGATGAAAAGCACAATTTTTGCTAAGAACAGAGCATCAGCAGGATGTCATTTGAAAGCCTTAATTCTGAACAGAACCAAATGCACGTTTTCAGATTTACTGCGCATCTGAAACAAAGTTGCGTTTTATCATCGAATCCAGGTTGCAGGAAATTTTTGAAAGAGAAACAAACACCAGCTCAGAAGCTGCTCGAAGCAAATATCATTTGTTAAACCAAGTTCTAATCTGTTTTGGGATCCCTGAATCTACACGTTCATATTAGAAAAAGTCATCCTATTAGCTGCTGGAATCTGCGAAACTGTCATTAGTTTCGATACAATCATGTTGCGGAAGTGGAAACGCGTGAAATAATTTTTCGTAAGAATATAACATCATAGAAGTATAGACACTGGAGTGAAAACAGTTTTTCGTTTCACACATGGGTGCTGATGTGAACGTCGTTAGATGCTTTCAAAAGTTTATTCAAAATGTGCTTGACTGATAGCTTTCAAGACATCTATTTTCCCTTTAGTTGGTATCGTCGCTTTTTCCTTTATTTTCTATTTTACTCGCTTTCTTTGAAAAAGTGGGGATTTATGTGTTGACGTGGTTGGTTTGGCAACCGTTTTCAAACCAGGGTACTAGCTGCTTTTTTCATTCAAACATATGGCACGCGTATCGTATACGTCTTAAGCAACGTTCATATTTCCATTGCCTTTAGTAGGAGAGCATATCTTTGCAAACATCTTTCACCCCTGGACGCAACGTACACTTGACAAACAGTCATGCTGATTTCCTTGCAAGGGCCATGTCCGTTGTTCAGTCATGCATGACAAAAACTCGCTTTCCTGCCCTTCGAGAACATTCTGTCGTTGTATCTCATCCTCCATATCGTCGCTTACTCATGATTTTAAGCACGCCTTGCTTTAAGGAAGACGTAAATGATTTTATCTTTGTAACATCGTAGATTTTAATCTGGTTCATATTCGAAAAGTTGACCTTTAAATCTTTGCCTGCCTTATATTATTCAGCTTCAAACCGGGTTAAGACCTTCCTAAACTGCCAGTTACTGTGTTTTTTTAGCAAGCTTGGTTAAAACAGCATGGAAATCTGCAAAGTTGTTAGTGGTGGAGTTGATCCAAGTTTGACATCATAATCATGTAAGTTAAGTTCGAACTGGATTAATAACTTGTGACAATACAAAATCTTGGTGCCTGTTCAGCATTCCGTTCAAAATATATCGGATAGGAATAAAAAATAGATGTCTTTTTGAAGATATCTCTGATTTATTGAAATTATGTTTAAAATAAAAATAAAACGAAAATTCACAATGCTCTTATCTGAGTTGGGATTGAAATAAATAACCTTCAGGAATCAAAATAAGTCCACCATTAGATCAAAGTAAGTCCACCGTTAGTAAACCCCACCATAGCTCAATCGGAGTTTAAACCCTCAGTTTTACAAGTTTCCGGTGCTTTACCCGTTGCTTAAACCCCACCGATTAACTTTAATTCATTCCAAATCTAATCACGGAAATAGTTGTTTTGCTTCAACGTTGTCGAAAACGTTAGGCAAAAACATGTTAGCTTTGTCATGATCGTATTTTCAAAAAGTAAATACTATAGCATAAACTTTATTTGGAATGTCATTACAAACTAATCTTGGCTTTTTCTCAGCCAGCTATTTCATTATTTTTTAAAATTATAAGTTTGTTATAATGTCATAGCCCTGACTATACCACGGCTCAAACAAGAGGTTTCCTGCAAAGACACGATGCTCCTCCACAACAGTGGTGCTCAAACCGTGGCCCGCGGGCTACATGTGGCCCTTAACACTTTAATCATTTAAGAGAATTTTTATTGAGATTATTAATTCTTGTGGCCCGCGAAGGGTTTCTGAAAGACAAATTTGGCCCACGAGCCAAAACGTTTGAGCACCACTGTTGCGTTTGCACAATAAAAAATCGCAATAACTAAAAAATAACGTACGATATCACTATGTTGAACAGACTCATTTTTTAAATTCACGCGCATGGCACTGGCAGCATCAGCGAGAGAGACTCGTGACGTATACAAATCGCTCCGCACTTCACAGCACAAACTCCCAAGTTAGCATATCTAATTCACACAGCATATCCTTATGTCACAAAGTTATTCATGAGTTGCCAGACACAACAGTAGCCTACTGTAATGGTCAAAATCACACTTAAAACAATTTTTAATGAAAAAGTAGGCTATCATTTTGCCAGGTGATGCTGTTATTTTAGCTACGACAAAAAGTGGTTCCATATACGAAATATAAAATGTAGATATATGAATATTTTTATCAGAAGCTCTCGCGACCCCTAGAAAAATGGCAATCGACCCCCAGGTTGAAAACCACTGTTTTAAGTGGTAGCAACTAGTCTGAACTAAACGTTGTTTGATTTTGCCAACTTTAGCAGGGGAAACTTGGTCTATTAAAAAAACTGCGTCTTTATTGTGGTGGGCCGATATAATATAATACCCGTAAGAAGCTAACTGATGCTTATAAACTTTTCTTCTGTGCAACGCACTTGTTCACATCGCAAATGCGCATCGCGACATTGACCGCAAAGAATGCACCTGTCGAGACAAACTCCTCATTCAGCCTGGGGCATTTCGAAGTCTCCGATTACGTCGCGGAAAAGGATTGAAGCAGCAAGTGTTGCATAACTTTTCAAAGCCGTTGGACTCTTCTAGAAGAAGCGCGAGATTTATGTTTCAGCTCACCTTGGTGTAAAGTGATTGATGGTAAAAACTACCCAAAACGTGCATTGTTTTGTTACAAACGTTGAAAGCAAACTTATTAATTTTCATGCCCGCTTTTCCTCTGGGGAGAGTCGTGGGGGAAGCAACCCTAAGAGGGATCGAAATTCCTAACGGTCAACAGAAATCTCAGATAGCATTGCTGGCTCCTCACCAAGACGGGGCCAAGAAAGGTCGGAGATGTATAGTTACGCCACCTGGTCCTTGAAAGCAAGCTTACTTGGAAACCAAACTTACTGGTATTTAAATATACATGCATATACAATATATACTAATAAGAAATTTTTGCAAAACAAGTTTTTTAAAGACGGTTTACAGTTTTTGTAAAAAATGAATGTGAACTACTTTAATTTACAGCGGGTCTGTTGTAGTCTATAGGAAAATATCGGTTAAATATAAACTGCGTAAACGTGAACCTTGATCCACAGAGCAACACTTAAGAGTGTAACCTCAACCGTTTTTGTTGTAGTCAGACATATCTCGTTTTGCAGAAAGCTCAGGCTAGTGAAAACTGATTTTGTTTTCAAACAATAGCCCAGACGGTTATGCTGAAACATTCTCAAAAATATAGCTTTCCTTTCGGAAACAGCGAAATCAGCAACTTCGGCTTTAAAAGGGTTTTGATTGTTAGATTTTCAATTACCTCCAGTAACAAGCGCTACCTTTAAATCAGAATTGATGAGCTTGATGCAGTGGTAAAGGCGACGACAACGACGATGACTTTTCAACGAAGTTGTCTTCAAAATATGTAGCGCAGTACATAATTTCTTACCTTACTGGTGATGGTGCTCCGCCAACTACACGGATATCCGCAGTATTCGTTTTTCTATCTTAGATTCATCGTTCTTTGCTGTATATTTGTCGTTAAATAAACCATTCTCTAAAAGCTAGCAGGCTGCCAAGCTTATCCCAAAAGGATTGTCAGATGATGACACAGCTCACCGGCTACTTTGTTGAAAATTTCCGGAAGGTATCTTCAGAATGTAGTCATGGGCGCAACGAGGGGGGCAAAGGGGGAACAATTCCCCTGGCGCCAAACCATATGGGGCCGAATCACTGATGAGGGCGCCGAAAAGTCTCAACAATATTACAAGTACTTCCTTCAATACAGTACATTTACTTCCAAAAGACCTCAGGTTCGAATATGGGGGCGCCAAACTTGCTTCTTGCCCCGGGCGCCATCTAACCTCGATACGCCCCTGAATGTACTGTGCACTTGTGGGCGTAGTGCACTCAGTCTCAACATACAAACCAAAACTGGTTTTTCTTGTTACTCTTGCAAAACCCATACTCTCAGAATTTGTTGACAAGTTGGGTCAACAAGCACAGTTTTATCTAAGATCCCGTCAGATCCCTAGAACATTTCTTTTTCAAAATCGATTCTTTACATGAAAGTCTACTTTCCCTAAATTGCTACGAAATGGACATACTTTAAACAAAAGCACTGGAGCAACTAAGTGAAAACTTTGGTATGCACATTCTCTTTTGTGGTGGCCTCCATTCGTAAGTAGATTCTGTTTGTTAGAAAACTTTATTTCAGGGATTGACTGTGTATATGATGATTGGTGATGCAAGTTGGAAAAACCTTATAGTTGCTGAAAACAAAAGTGTTTGGAGAGCAAATCCAAATGGCATAGCGTATGAATCGTATTTGTGTTTGAGGGTTTTGCAATTATCAGGTTATAATGTAAAATTTTTGCACATTAGAATTAATTTGCAACAAAGTTGCTTACCACATCACTTTGATAATGAAAACATGTGCAAAAAACTTACTTCAGTGAGACATCCGAGTCGTTTTTCGAAAGTCCTTGACTGATGCTTGTCTTTTGCTTGAGGCGATTTTGCAATTTTCTTGAGCAGCCCGTTGAGTAACGACGAGATTACATGTTTACGTCTTGAAGAAAATTTAAGCTAGCATAAATATTGTTCAGCTTACTTAGTTGGGAAATGGCGGTTGCATAGCTTTGGTCTTGGCCGGCTGTTGCATAATTTTGCTCTTGGAAAACCAAACCAATGTAAAGTATTTGTGCAGAGAATGGTTTCACGTTGACAGAGTAGCTTGGTTGACGGAGTAACTTGACTGTCCAAATTGAAACACCCTCACAGTAGGCGGTGTAACCAGACTGTTCAAATTTAACCGTTCTCAGAGGTCACGAACCTAATCATCTGACTCGAAAATCTCAGAACTTCAGGCTTTGAATTTTAACCAAGCCAAGCTTGCCTGATGTAACTGAGATCATTCTGCTTTGAAAGCTTTTGACTAGGGGAAGTTATGAGGCAAAAAATCTAAAAGATCATCCGCCCTGACCCGTTAAGAAAAGAAACGTGATCGTGCAACGATCGACCTCTGCTTTTCAAGTGTAACGATTGCTCATGCCTGCTCATCCAGTAGACTCAATCCACGGACTTTCCTCCACAAATGTGCTCGCAGCGACGCTGGTAATCCTGATTCTGCAAAAGTTGCAGCGCAAATGACACGACCTACAATTTGGGCCGTTTTCTGCCATGAAGTGCGCAAAAACGATCAAAAACCATCGCGCACCGGTGGTGAGTGTGATCAATGGCTTCGTTCGGTTTAAGCAACGGACCCGGCTGAAATATTCGCGACTCTATCTTCATGACCCATCCACAAGTTGGAGACCCCATTTTGCTCCCGCTACACATCTCGGGAGGCGAAAGGGGACAGCGCAGACTGCTTTCACTCAGAGAGGCTTGAAAGCTACGAGTAAACGGCAATCTTGCCATAAACTGGTGATTGGAAACTGGAATATTAGTTTGCTCACACGGAAAGAACACGAACTGGTCGAAAGAGCCAAACGATATTCCATGGATATTGTTAGCATCTCTAAGGTGAGGCGTCGTGGATCTGGGCGATTGGTGGAATCTCGTCTACTCTGGCGTTGAGCTACAACTCAGTCTACTAGGTGTAGGGTGGGGATACATATAAACCATCAGCTGGTAACCCGTGTTAACGAATGAATTCCACTGGAAGGAATGGATTGCATGTTGGGGTTGACGTTGTTAGACCGCTCCTTGCGATTGGTGCTGGTATAAGGCCTTAGCGAAAGTGCAACCGGAATTCGTGGAAGGAACTAGTGATACTTTGCGAAAGGTTAAAACTAACAAATCCACGATCCTTTTGGGAAAATTCAGTGCACACTTTGGAAACTTCTTTTGTTTGGGCCAGTTGTTTAAAACACTGCTTGGCCGCACTAGATCTCGGGGCAGGTGTTGAGCAGCCATTCGATTGCCTTATCGTCCAGAACCGTCAGGCCATGCAGTCCATGGAGAGGTCGATGGATTGGACATTGGAGGACAACATGGTTGACGGTTTATTCTTCTGCGCTACACTCACAGGCCGCAGAGGAGGCCATAACCCCAATTGTACAAGCAGGAGCGGAAACGTCCGACACCGGTTCGGCAGCGGTTAAGCCGGACCCAGACTCTTCTTGGGAGGGTCATTCCGAGGGGTGGGTGCCGGTGTCACGGATGAAAATGCGGAGTCTTGTGGGGTTATCCGTCCACTCCGCATTCCATTGGTGATCCGCCCAATGCGCTGCACGTATGGTGTTATTGTCAGATGAACTGATGAGAAGTTGTGCGGCGAATACAAATGGGTGTCTCGATTTGAGGCGCCGTGCGTTTGCACTCGATGGACGGGTGAGCGCTGAGTGGAGCAGATGTCCAGGCTCCATGGCATGGCGTGCCAGAGATAGTGTCGCTCCATTGCGACGAAGCTTAGCAGGTTGGACGCCTGCAAGGACGTTGAAAACAACACTGGGGTACGGAATGGCAAGTTATGGCCAACCACAAACGCTAGGTGGCCAATCAAGAGTTCAAAAGATATGGATTTTCGCTTAGTTTTTCAAAGAAAAAACAAGTGCATTGCCACTTGAACTTTTTTCTTACACCCCGATGACGTCATCCAAAAACCTTGACCTCCCCAGTGGTGACGTCACACCAAAAAAGTAAAAATGCGAAACGTTCCAATTTTTTATCAAAACTACAAGACTCCGCCATGTTAAAGGGTTTGAACAGCTCTCTACCTCTATCAGCTGGCGAGTTATGGCCGAAAACGTGCGAAACAAAACTTTGGTTTTGTGCAATTTAAAGGTTTAACCTATTGTCATTATACTTTGACGTGATAGTAGTTCACTTCAGCCTTGTACTGACCGTATTTTAATCCGGTGCTGGTTTACTTTCACCTGATGCTATGGTGATACTATTAACACTTGCTATTACAGCAGCAGGTTGCCAGGTGCCAGGTAAAGGTTGGTACCAGGTTAAAGTAAACTAATATCTGTTAAAGTGACCAGTATAAAGTTAAAGTAAATTAGTATCAGGTTGAAATGAGTTCAGTACCAGGTTAAAGTCAACTTAGTAACAGGTTGAACAAACGTTTATGAGCCAGTAGTTTAAGAGCAACAGACGAAAATTGCTTTAAGATAACAATTTACACAACCGTTGTGACTTGTGACGACGTTGCCAACCTTGTCTCTTCCTAGTTCAAGCAATCGACTTCCAAGCATCGTTTGCTTTTCTTATCGTAATATATTTGTTTGTAGTAGAAAGTTACTGTATGCAAAGCGAGGTTTGTTGCAAAAACTTGCTTTTACGAAAATTGAATGTGTTACAAAATCTGAGCTTTAATGACTGACCAAGCTTAGTAGGAAATCGTGATGATGTTCGCTACAACGCTCCTTGTAGTTCTGCCTTTCTCCTTATGGGTGCTTGTCGAAATAAGCGCTGCAAATACGTGAAATTTCATTCATCAAGGTTGAACTTCACACCATAACGAGCATCTTTATGAAGAAACGTTGCCACTTGTCAAACAACACGAGTACTACACATGGAGATGCGCCGTTACTGCAGGACTTTTGCTGAGTCTTAATAACAATTACGGAACAAACAGCTGTTTTATGATGAGATTTAAATTCTAATGAGTGATTGCGGAGCTTCTATCGCTTTATAATTACAAAACTGCTACCCACCCTTATAATTACAATATACTTTGAGCGATCGAATGAATATTTTGTTATACGAAGGTGAAATGAAATGCACAGATTCTATTTGAATAAGATGTAAGGACTGATGATGCGTATAGTTTTACGTGAAATCGATTTCCTATTACAATTTGTGATTCATTCCTTGCTTATTTCACCTGTGGAGTGAAGTTACTGAATGCAGATATGTGCAAGTTTGAATCATCGCAAAAAGATGAAAGCAGAGCCCAATCGGCTGATTCCTCTAAAGCCTATAGAAAACCTTCTCACCTTTTTTCTCCTGTTTACCCCTTGCCAGCTTCCTAACATAAAATTTACCCCTTGTTTTTTATTTACTCACTAGCATTGTAGAAAAAAACAAAGTATTGTAACTTCAGCATCATTAAATTTACCCCCAGGATAGGTAAAATTTACCCCCTGGGGGTAAATTTACCCCCAGTTGAGAACCTCTGTTCTAGAGCTTTTAATGGAAATGTACAGTATGAACATAGCATTTCTTGAAGAAAGGCACGCTCATAAGGAATGAAAGTGCAGCGGGCCTGCAATATTGAACAAGAGATATTGTTGTAGTTTTTTCTAGGAAATGCGAATAAGTTTGCTGCAAGTATTTTATGTAACAATATTTTGCATTTCCCATATCAGACACATTGATTTTTCTTTAACTGCCCCGTTTGCCTATGTGAAGTCCTGAGAGAATTAATGATCGTCAAGCAAACGTTTTTATATATTTTGTTAAACCTGTTTCTTCAAGCAACTTTTGAATGCACCTTTAAGAAGATTTTCTTTAAGATGATTTTGTTTCTTTCTTTAAGATGATTTTCACCTTTAAGATGATTTTCTTTCGAAAAATTTTACTTAGCTTAAAATATTGTATTTTAGGAGATTTTGTCTTAAATGCGAAGTTATCTGCATTGCTTCTTATTTACGAACGTCTTATGAGACTGTCTCTCGTAGATTAGATTTTGAGCAAGAAACGCATTTCCGGTTCTTAACACACTCAACCCAAGCAATTTCTAATCAATTTAATCATTTTTTGTAAATAAATCTTAATTGCAAAATATTTCCGGTCGCATTTCATTTGAAACTCCTGGCAAACATCAACAACACTATTTGATGCGAGATGCATAATGTTTTAGCTTCAGTTCAGTTTTTCGACAATACCAAAATGTTAGAGCTTTTCTTCAAAAGATATGGAGGCAATGAAAAAGCAGAAAAACGTACAGTAACAATGGTTTGGAGAAAGCAGTGCTTGCTCAGAAAACTGAGAGGACACGAGACTTGTTTGTCATGTGTAAACAGTGCTCGGAGCGATGTTGCAGGAAGCTTGGGTTTTGAAGCTAATTAGCTACGTATCATTTACTTGCATACCGGAAAATTAATTTTGGCAAAACATGTCACGCGCGTTTACGCCGCATTTCTGACGCAAGTGGCATTCGCCGCAAAAGGTGCAACAGGCAGCGAAGCGGAATGTCGCAACAAATTGAAAAGATGGATTGCTGCTGCTTTTTTGTTCATTTACTTACCGGAATTTCGGAATTGTTAACTACCGTTTTGGACCCGATGTTGAAAGTTTACGTAAAATGCAATAAGGAAATTCGTGTGACTCGTTTAAAAATATACGTCGTTGAAAATAGTGCTTTCACCAGATTTGCCAAGAATCTTTGCGAATATCGAGAACAGTTCTGTATCTCATGGTGAGAACTCACAAATTATTATTGAATTGAAGGCATTTCAAGTGAAGAGGAAAATTGAAGTGATAAAATGCAAAACTTGGACTATTACACAGAAGTTAGCAACAGAGGGCTACATAAAGAAAAACAAAACACACCAAGGGTGAAAAGCATGTCTATGTGCAGCGAGTGTGGGATAGCACTTGGAGGATGGAAGGTACTACACGAAGACGAGGCACTGTATACAAACTTAAAGAAAAATGGAACAAACATATGAATGATCAACTAGCATAGTGGCAAGGCAGCACGACATTTTTGTATTGTTTTGCAAATTGAAAAGACGAATGAGACTTCACGTTTTCAGAGATTTCAGACCAAAGTGTAGTACCAATACCCATCAAAGAAAGCTGACCCAGAGATGCTTTTATTTTGGTGAGTGGTATTTTTACGATGAAAGTCTTTCTTGATGATTGTTTCCGGACTCCAGATGCAATCTTACAAAAGCAATTGCCAAAGTTTTCATCCAGTCCACAGTTATCAAAACTGTACATAAATTTGGCAAATCAGAATTTTTTAAAATTCTGGGCTTAGGATACAGAGAATATCTGTTTTAGTTTTGTTATAATTATGGGCTCTTGCAGCTTTGTTCTGCTATCTAGTTAATGGATGTAAAGTAGTTTTACTGGCTCTTCCCCAATTAAAATTTGAGCACGTTAGATAAAAATGAAGATAAGAATGAAAAATAGCAAAATAAGCAGACCCGAGCACAGAAATGATGGTGTGTACTTTCGTTTGAAACAAGTTACATTTGCTTTAGAACATTGTGTTACAAATGTTTCTACTTGAGGCTTCCAGGTTTATCATCTAGTTAATGCCAAAACATGTTTAATCGCTTCGTTTTGACCTTGGTTTTCATGAAACTACTTTTGGAATTAAAATTATATCTAATTTGTTAGCATGAAACCAATAGTGAATTTTTTAAGTTCCTAGTTAACAAAGCTTTTTAAAGTTTTTTTCATAACGTATTAGTAATGATTGTATGTGAAACAGTATTGAAGATGGCGGCTTTTACGATATCGTTATTATACATAGGAAATATTAATGATCCAAGGACATATCCATAAGGGACACCATATGTTAGAGGTAAGAAAAAAGAGTTATTATCTGCTATTTTACTGCATTGAACCCTGTTGTCAGAGTAGGAAGCAAGAAGTTTCAGGGGTGCTCCTTGTACTACATAGTAAAACAATTTTTGAAGCAGGTTATCATGATCAACGCAGTCAAAAGCTTTGTTAAGTCTAAGAACAACTTACATGTTATTATTTTTATACCTTTATTACAAATAATGACAACAAAGAATACAGAAATTGCTAATTCTTTAGAAAGTTTAGTGCGAAAACCATATTGCTGTGGGCTTAGAATGAAATTACGTGATAATAAAGACTACTCTCTGCTGTAAATCAATTTTTAAAATTCTTTAAAGAGGTTTTGAAGAGAAGTGTGTATATTGCTCGGAGGAAGAATGGATATTGTCCTATACCCAATAAGAGATTTGGAAATGGTTATTTTAGGAATGGGTGTAATTTGAACAATTTTTAAAAGCGACTTGGGTAAAATGTTTCACTGAAGTCTTGTCGTGATAATGATCGATGTTTCCAGAATACATTATTAGAGCATAGACGTAGCCAGGGGGGACCTGGGTGCCATGACCCCCAAATTTGTAGAACATATAGTCATTTTGTGCTTTGAGGGGTGGTATCCCCAAAAAAATAGAGTTATTCACCTAAAATCAAATATCTTGACCCCGCCCAATTTTTTTGCCCCCGCAAATTTCGTTGGTCCCAAAAAATTTTTGGGCTGGCTACGCTACTGTGTTAGTGACTGACGACTTTCCGATATCTTGACGATCAATTGGCTCAACAGCAACAAACATTTATGTTAAGCACAAGTTTTCAGTTTGAGGGATGCCTAAAATGCAGAATTTCTGACGTTTTATGTTTGCATGTCAATCTTATTTGCCTTAAATGTTCTTACAACTTGTTTATTGAAAAAAAACAAAGTAGAAAAATCAGAAAATTGATATGATACTTTAAAAAAGTGGCTGTACAGGTAGAAAGCCAAGTTGAAATTGTGTGTTACTCTTGTACAACATACTAGCTTTGCAAGTTCTGTGAACCGCAAACTATGCGTATACGACAAGTTTTGCCATGACGTGAACAAAAAGCAAACAGCAGGTTCCATGTCGAGCACAACATCTGAATCACCTAATTATATGCAGTTAAGCTTGGTACTCCGCCAATGCTGACTTTAATTACTACAATCAAGAGTCCTCGTAGGCAGCGCGATCGCTTTCCTCAACGCTCTACAAATTCGCCGTGCTTTTTGTTTTCACAATGAGTGTTGGTCATCCCGAGAACGCATGTATTTGAGCATTTTTGAAAAAGGCAAATTATTTTAAGGAATAGATCAATTTTTGGTCATTATGCAAAGAAATTATCTGCGTTTGATATCCTTTCAGAACTGAGTTAAAATCAGACCTGAAGCTTTGCTTCTCCAACGATCTTTTTCATTTGGACGCTGCTAACATTTTTGTTACTTTGCATCTTTGAGTACTTAATCTAAGATGAAGACTGAAATTTAGCCTGGTAATGTGCTGGTGATCTTATGTTTATATTGGTCTGATACAATGATGGGCATACTGCGGCTCACCGACATGTTTTGTGTGGCTCTTCTAGCTGAATAGCAATATCTCAAATTGTTAGCAAGTTGCTGCCTCATGCTTAATGTTTGTTTCATTTATCAATGTGTTTACACGAGTTCGTGGGTTTAGTTACCAGGTTGTCTACGTGATTGGATTACAAAGACAGTGAAGCTGGAGCTCAAGTTAGGCTACTTAAGTTTTCAGAACAAAATTGAAATTTTTAAAGAGACATACTGTATTATCAATAACATTCTGTCATTTCCCAATGTAAGAATTAGAACGAATGCTCTTCACGAAGAGGCAATTGTAGGCCACCAAGTGGAAGATTACAAAAATACATTGCAAGACTACTGGAGGAGTTCCAAGTCAGATTTGACCATTTGCAGGAGTTAAATCCATGCTTTGCATTCCTTGTACATTAACTCAACGTTAAAATGTAGTCGGTGATGGCTGTCCAGTTTGCCAACCATCTGTTACATAGTTGTCTGCTGCAGAAATGACACTGACCGAAATGCAAGAAGATCTGTCTCTAAAAATTTAGTCAGTGCTACTCTACAGTTTATTTCTGGTGACAGGTTTCAGGAATTAAATATCCAGAACAAGACGAGTGTACAACTCATTTGCGTATTTAACACAACTTTTATTCTGTGTAATGAAGTTCGTGAAATCAAAACATCGTGCAACCCTGATAAATGAACACTTGAGAGAATTAATTCGCACAGCTTTAACAATGCATTGTCCAGACTTTTGGAGACTAGCAAATCAAAGAAAAAACCTAATATGGATAAATAATGCGTTTGTTGTATTTCAATTACTGTAGATCATTTTATATAAAACTTGCTTTCTTACTGCATTTGCAGTGTTTCTTTAAAGGTTTTTCGAAGGGTGTCGTGGTGGAGATTTAGGGTGTCAACGCGATTTTCCCTTCTATGTCTGATACTCATAAATGTTTTATTAAAAATGCAAGTTTCCGGTAAAATATGCCTAGTTATTTGAACACGACATTCAATTTTGGCAAAAAACTATAGACAATTTTATAAAAAGAAAGTATTATTGTCCATACTCATTCATTCATTCATTCATTCATTCATTCATTCATTCATTCATTCATTCATTCATTCATTCATTCATTCATTCATTCATTCATTCATTCATTCATTCATTCATTCATTCATTCATTCATTCATTCA
>Ga0210059_1009046_pt1 | contig 15613 bp, 12 predicted proteins | sample Ectturendosymbi2_FD_188042 | JGI IMG/M metagenome (GOLD analysis project Ga0210059, IMG submission 188042) | Ecteinascidia turbinata endosymbiont from Florida, USA - Sample 2 (SPAdes) (version 2) | ecosystem: Host-associated > Tunicates > Ascidians > Unclassified | place: Key West, Florida... | reverse complement strand
CTATTGAAGACATTCTCGCGACGGTTCTGCTTCGCACCCATCTATCAACGCCGAGCGCGAGGCTGCACAGCAAAGCACCGTTTTTCAAATCTCCGGCATGGCCAGATCAGGAACCGAACGAGTTCTACCAGTTCGGTGGCGCATGCTCCTCAACCAACTAGGCCAGGGATGGACGATTAATTTGGCTCACGTAAAGTAGGCCACGTGGCTCCACAAGTGGAAAACATTCCAAAGCAGATTCTTCAAGCAGGAAAATTTGTCAGACGATAAAGTTTTCTGAAACTCTGTTAATGTAACGGAATCGAACATTCGTTTCAGCGCGTGTTCGGAATGCATGTGAATTAGTTCAAGCTGCAAATCTTCAAGTACTGTGTGAATTTCAGCAGAGAAAGGAAATGTGCCGGGATAATTTGATAGGATAAGCGGACCTCGTTGGCATTCTGCGCTTAAATATGCAGAGGCTCAAACACAACACACCCACAGAAATTCGAAAACGAATGGTTGAATGAACGCAGAAAAGTTTCGCAGTCCTGCAGCGGGTATACAAAACTGAAACCGGAGACAGGAACGTCGCACACACACCTGACAAATCGCCGTCGTCGTCTCCACCGTCGCTGTACTCGGACGTGGAAACGTCGGACACGGTGGCCGGTTTTTCAATCTCTTCCTCGGACTCACTCAGGGTACCGGCTTCGCTTTGTTCTTCGTCTGAAAATTGACAAGTAGTTGCGCGCGATCGCAACGCGTTCGCCTGCGCGTGCTGCTTATTCCGCCCCGAACCCGCGCCTGCTTTCACATGTCATTTAACGTCGTGATATTACCGCATGACGCCGTCTTTTGAAAAAAAACTAATCGAAATTTCTGTGGTACTCGAGAATAACGTCGCTTCCGAAATATTTATAGAGACTGTACTTGCATCCCTACGTGATATTCTTTGTGTGTTGTTGCGGAGTAACGTCCTGTGTCCGGTTGTGTTGCATAGAAGCGCCAACAAAGCAGAGCTTCCATTGTGCACGCAACAATGTAAGCGGCGAACGCATGCTAAGTGACGTATCACAGTGGCGGCGAAAACGGATCTCTTGGCAGATGCACATTTTATTTTAAAACCGGCAAATCAATCCTGCTTAGTATTTTCCTCGTCTTTCATCACTGCGCCGCTTCCTAAGTCGTGCTGTCCAACTCTATTGTAGTTTTATAGCTCTGCTGTTTGCTGTGCCGCAGTTGATGCTTCTAGCCCAGAGCCTTGTGCTGCTGCAGTTACATTTCAGACAGAGGCTTTGTGAGTTTAACGCAGCGTACGTTTTTGTGAGCTGTTTAGGTTGTAATAAACGTTGTTTCATTAAACCTCGTATGCTGCGTTCAAGCGAGGCCACCGTGATAATCCCCTAGCTAGGAGATTAATTATTTTTTGGCCATAACTTCCCAACCACTAACGCTAGATGGCTACTCAAGGGCTCTAAACAAGCGGATTTTCGCCTAGTTTGTAACAACCTTGCTCGATATATTGATCAAGTCTGCAAGCAAACTTCATTCATATGCACATCTTACTTATTTCATACTTACACGTAAGATTCAAAGACTTGTTTCACGTGTGTCAACTTGTTTTTCGTGTGTATTTAGACACTAAATTTTAATTTACCCGATATACTTTTTCGTCCTCCATATAGATATTTTGAAAGTTTATTGTAAAAAAAGATGACAGGTCACTTTGAAAGGTTATGTGTGAAGGGAGAAGTGTGTCCATTGGAACATCAATGAACCGATTCCGATTCCATTGGAAAATCAACGGACCTATTCCGATATAGTAACGTGAATGGTTAAAAATAACGAAATTGAGTCTATTAATTCCCTACGGCGTTTTTACTTTTGCTGTAAGTATGAGTTCTATAACAATTTACAGATCGTCCAAAAATGATATTTCACAGGGATTCAAAGTAACACACAAGGCATAAGATAGCTTACGCCAATGCTAACATCGCAAATGTAAAATGAAACAGCCTTGTACGTTGAATCGAAGCTGATTCACTTGTGTGCACTGCAATTCGACTGATATATTTAACGGAAATTGGCGGCAGGCCGAAGCCTGATTAATGCTTTATGTCGGGATTGTTAAGGTGAACGCTCTTGGCCAAGGAACGCTACGGCAAGTCACCCAGTGGTCGTGGATCGAACACCCAACCTTCCAGTTGAGAGGCGGACACTCTACCACTGAGCTAAAGTCTCAGTTCATGTCGAACGATGGACAACAAGTGGCGCAGTTAGTCGCTTCGGTGCACCCACCTGAACCCAGCATGTCTCCAATGCCAACATCGTCGTCCTGGTAAAAGGCTCGACTCCCGATGAGATGTGGTAGCGGTCGAATCACGTAGGGATCCTGCATATAAAACAACACACCGGTACGTAAAGAGCGATCTTGGATCCATTGCCTTTTCATCAAAACATCTTCTTGTTGACATCTTCCAATCATCCATTTGGATTCGAACAACTAGCAGTAAAGAGTATATTGGACGAATCAACCCATTGCTGACGGTTTACTGGATCTTGGTTCTTTAGAGTTTGAATATGAAAAAAAGCGTTCTTATCGTGAAAAAAAGAAATTCCATTTCGCAAAATTACCCAGTTTTTTAAACTGCTTTGGTCTGAATAGCAAGTGACTCATAAATGATGCCCACAAAACACGGGACATTTTAAAAGTTAACCAACACCTGAGGTAGCACGGAATCCAACGAATATTCACCGAGCGCTGACACAACGTCAACGTTTCTTTTTAGGGAAAATTAAGCTCCGGAAATAAAATCTTTTTGTCCCTCCTCCCCTTACCGAACCGGCTCAGTGCAACATCGGCCATGATTCCCACCAGGGTTACGGAGTCGGAGGTAAAATGTCCGACTCCTCAACGTAACGTGAATGAAGTTTGACTGTCAACAATTTTGTGGCAACTAGCAATCAATGGAAAGCGAGGTACACAGCAAGAATTATCTGTTTTAATAATAAATGTTTGAACAGAAATTGTACCATTTCAATATAGGCAAGATTCCTAACTTGGGAGTGCGATGTAAAAAATGATTCAATTGGACTTCCGCAGTAGGATAAAAAAATCCGATTCCGACTCCACCCAAACACATCCGACACCTTGCACTCCGCAGCCCTGATTCCCACGCTGTGGGCATCCACTCATCCCGGCTTAAAATCTACAAACTTATCATTGTTGCATGTGGCGAATATTTCGAGCAAGTGGTCAATAAGAACACTGTGTTGACGGAAGAAGCAACGCAATGTTACAAACCTTCGCTTCCAAGATCACTTCGCTGGGGCTCAGGTCGTCCTCGTCATCCGAGTCGACGTCAGAATCGCCTGCTTTGATGTCCAGGACGTCATACGCGTCGTCGATGACGTCCAAACCGTACTTGATGGCTTCTTTCAGCTGGCAATGACGTTAACGGGCAGCGTCAAGAGATGGGAAACTTTTTACCAACTGTTACACACGAGAGTCCTGCCGCGGCTGAGTATGGCAAACCAGACTTGTCAGTTTTAAGCGACGGTTCGATTACACCGTCATGAACGACATCAACGTGTATACGCGAGCATTACTGAAGAAATTCATTGGGTTGTTTCAAAAGGAACTCGAGGAAACTGGAGAATGTAATTCGATATGCACAACATGTTATATTAACTGAACAGCTGGTCTTCAGCATTTCGGTGGAAAAAGGCAAATTAGTGACAAACTTTCTCCACACGGCACTTCGCCAGCAACAGCAAACTACAAGCTACTCGCTACGTAGGAGGATCTACAACGCGAAATGGCGAATTTGCCCAGTGCTCCCATATCGGGTAACCGCGAACACGTCGCATTTGGGTCGGAACGCTGACTACTGTGCGACGATCAAAATCACTGCTTTCTCACTCGGGGTAGCATTTCCGCCTCCCTTTCTTCCCGGGTTTGTTCCTTCACTTCTTTGTTTTCCTTTTCTTTTTTCACAACTGTGTCGTCTTCGTCGTAAACTCTCTGAAAAAGCAACGCAGAACAAGGGCCGCGCTCAATCACAGCAAGTGTTCTGTGTTTGAGTAGAAACAAAACCACCGCGTTTTAAAAGAACATCATCGCCGTCTTTGCGGAACACGGTAAACTTACAGGTCTTTTTGTTCAAAATAAACGCAGTAGCGCAGCCAGCCCGAAAATTTGGGAGGGGCCAAATAGTTTGACTGTTAGTTAGCAACAGTATCTTGTTTGGGACACCGCCCCCCACAGCATAAACCGGTAAGATGTCTTGGAAATTTGGGTGGTATGGTCCCCTTGCCACGCCTACGCAGAGTAGAAAGTACCTTAATGTGAAAACAGTCATGGCAACACAAAGTTCTTTCAGTCAAAACAGACAATTGCGTTTCGAGCAAAACCGTTGTCGCATCGGCAGGTTGCAAGCATTCGATAAGCACTCACAAAGCGATGCCTCTAGTATGTATAATATACTAGAAACCAAGTACTCTCCACGATGGGTGTAAACAAGGAATCGATCAGCAAATTTTTAATAGAAAATCGATTTCACGCAAAGTTAGCATCCCCAGTCCTTATTCAAATAGAATCTATTACAACCAATGGAGTGATTGCAACGGACTGAAAACTTTGCCTGCTATACTTGCAATTTCAGCATTGTTCAATTGACGTGCATGAATAAGTAAGGTCGGTATCTGCGCTATTCCAACTAATCTATTAAAAAACTGAATGAATGAGATGTTTAATACTGTTTGGGTTTTACTACTGCCCGTTTCTAATAAATTGCAAATAATAGTTTATCTACATTTACAGATGTCTGCAGTCCTTTTAGTTGTTTGCCAGCACATTAAGCACTGCAGACTACCACAGAAATTGAAAATAGATTGCATTGGGTTTCTATGCCACCACTAACTGCGGGAAAGCTTTAAATATGTTGAACCACACATTAATCAATTAAGTTTATTCCATGTGACCATGGTAAATAGGGGCATGACAACATGCATCAGATTGAAAAAAAGTGCAAATAATTAGAACATAAAAATAACAAATTAAAAAAATTCCACTTTTGTACATTTTGACAATAAATTTTCACGCTGACATGTAAAATTTCATGAAATAAAGCGCAAGACTTGAATGTATGAATCAAGCAGGCGGCCATACGCAAGAAAGGTCTGAATTTCGTTGTTTTAGGTCGTGCGATTCATTCACTAAAATTTCTGATATTGAAAAAATTCAACATTATTTCATTTCAATCTCTAGTTTTTGAAGTTTGATTTCGAACACGACTTCGCATATCTTGTCCTGGTTTGCGGCGCCATAGTGACTGCAAACAGCAATGAAAAAGCTACGAGCTTGAGCAACGTTTGCGATGACAAATATCAAATATATATCGAAATTTGGCATTTATCGATGAGCTCTCGTCAACATCACACTGAACGCACGCTGCAATTAATTAAACGCCAAAGTAAAAGATGCGTCGACCGCAAGAAACTTTACACTGGCTAAAATCAAAGGGTGAAACTAAGGAGAATCCCGCAAAACCATAACTTTCTGTGTGCGTTCCTGGTGAAACCGCCTTTGGTTGGTAAAACTTGCAATGACCCGAACACAAAACGCAAAGATATGCTAGTTGCAACAGTTCAACAAATGTTCATTTTATATTTTAGTATTCCTCTTGGCCGATTCTGCAACCATACAATTAAGATCTACTTACGTTTTCAATAAACTGGCTGTCGCTCAACGCAAGAAAGTAGTCGGTAACGCTCTGAATATTGCAGTCGGCCAGGTGAGTGTCGTGTACTAGTTTCGTGACGTCACACGACACTTCATGCGCACGTGACGTCAGTCGCTTGCCGAATTCCTCCATGTGCTTCAAAAGCTTTAAAAACATTTCGAATATTCAGGATGTGCGGCCAGCACTCCGAAACAGTAGATACACAGCGTCACGTCCTCACTCCTCACGTGAGGAACCAAGAACGTTTCGAGCTGCCAAACGACTGCCTGGGAAACAGCCCATCAGGACATCAGTCGTTTATACTTATCAAATGCACTCGCACCGCGCGACCTAAAACTGGAGTGCGCGAAGGGGATTTGTAGGGACGTAGCAGTACCTAGTTTATAAGTTTAGCTGCAATATTATTCTTAGAGTAGAGTACTATTATTAGCGGTAATAATTAAACGCCGCACGCGATAATTTTTTTCGTTGTTTCGCTTCTGGCATTCCTTTCGCTCCGTAGATTTATTTCATTTCCCGTATTACATTTTAGGTTAATGAGCTGCTAAAAACTTCAGGACGCTACTAAAAATCACATAAAATTTTGCACCCTGGCTTAAACATAATACTAATTGGGCCTACCGTACCATACCCGCCTATAACCATGAAGTTGACATCAAACGGTTGTACATAAACATATCAAAACAACCAGGACATTTCGCAACCTCTGCTTCATTCTTTACTTTTTTCAATGAACACAATACCAATCTTGGTGGGATGTAACAATCTTTACCCCGACATCAGCAGCAAGAGACCAGCTCCCACCACTCTTTCTGATTTCATCATATGTCCATGCATGATCCCATACATTCCCTGGGGTTGGCTGAAAAAAGCAATGTATAGTTGACATGAATTGTTAAGGATTTTGCCTTAAATAAGAACAAGCTGCATGCAACACACATGCAAGCACAAACATGATCAAAGTTGAAGTCAGTCGAAATTAGCATTAGGTCTTCACTACCATTATAAAAGCCATTCAGCTGTTAAACCTTGGGGATAAGGTAATTCATTGATGCACAAGTTTAAAGCCTTGTCTGACAATTGTTGATTCCTTCAGACCAGCAGGAAAATGGCATGGATCAGCTGACAAGGATGAATATGCCTCCGCAGCATACCAAAGCTTCTCATAGCAACAGTGTAAACACGAAAAAGACACCTTTTCGGTGCTAATTTATGAATTGTGTAGTAAAAAGCCACCCCATTCATCCCAATAATGTTGTCAGTTTTGTACAGTAAATATTATCCACAGTCATTTATTTTTCATTTTTTATTTTCTTTCAATGCTGGGTGGCAAAAATAATTGCTGCAACATACGACTGGAGTCCGAGAAACAATAGATTCACAAATGGGGGTCTGTGCCCAAAAGAGTTTAGCAAACTCTGGTTCAGTGTATGTTTTACCAATCATGCTCGAATGCACTTCAGCATGATAATGAAACTTTTGTCTAAGGTCTGGTTTCGCTATAGAAAACACATATACTTTAAAAGACCTCCTAAAATGAAGCTTGACTAGGGAATATTTCATTGCAGCATACTCTCCCAAATTGTAAAAGTATCCTCTTAAAAATAAATTGCGAATGAGCTTAGGTTAATGAGACATTTTCCAATGCTAACAAGGTTACAATGCTGAATTGTGTTTGGAAATCTGCAGTGATAAGATGAAAACACAACTGTTGCTATCAACAATGTGACACATTTACTAATGCAATCTGTGCCTTTTCTTTGCATGCAAAGCATTCATAAGTGTAACTGTGTTTGATTGTAAGTCACTTGGATTGCCAAAAAATTAATGTACACCAGCCTTGATTGCAAGCTGCATTTGAACATAGGGTAGCCTACTTTGCCTCTGTGATAATCTTGCTGTGGCAGATCTCAAACAGCACTATGAAATTTGTGCATCCACTTTGAAACATTTGGCCTGTCCCTCAATTTGAATGCTTTTCTACACAGTTAATTTTGAATTCCACAGTATACACATGCATTTCACTCACTTAAACACAAGCTATTTTACATGAACTGCAGTTGCGATATCTTTCCAATAAGCCTTAAAGTGCCTTGTGATACTGTCCTCACAATGCCAAGTGTGATGTGAGATCCAGTGATGTTTTCTGTTCAGCACTGTGATTGGTACCATGTCTTGAAATTATAATAAAGCCTTGTGTGATGGAGCACACATTTATTATTAAACTCTTACTATGAGCATATGCACAAATAGGCACAGTTGAACTACAACTCATTTTTACCACAGATGCTGAGAGATGGCAAATAGGAGTTTGTTTGATAAAGTGTACCAAAACAAAGATGAAGTGTCAGATAAAACTGCCATAAAAATGTGAACCACCCTTGATTGTGAGCTGCTTGAAATGGTGAAAAAAGCAATGTAAGCCCTGGTTTGCGACTGAATACACATGGTATTCTCCATGATTTGACATAAATTCGGTTTGTGCTTTTTAATAGTCATTGATCTCCAGGTCTTGTGAATTGCTCAGTTTAATTGACACTGTGTTTTGAACTACTTTCAGAGTGTCACAAGTGGTCTGTGGGCACCTATCTCTCCTTGCTCATGCTGTAGGTCATGCAGCTGCTTTTGCAGTGAACCTGCACTGGTGGGAGTCATTGGTAGTACCACACATGAACTGTGTCCTTGCACCCACCCATCAAACACCAAGCATGAGTCTAAACAGGATGCAAGTACTTTTTTTCAAGCCTTTAGTATGACCCCACCAGAAACCAAACCAAGACTACCAGCTTTCAAAGTGCAGGCTCAACTAACTGTACAACTAAGCTTGTGAACTGTTATTGACAATGCAACAAGTAAAATATTTCTGCTTACCTTGTTAGCCATGTCTGAGGTGGCAGCAATATTCTGCTGAGACATTGTATCAACAGTATTTTGGAAACACAGCTTCTCAATTGGTGAACTTCTTTGCAGACTTGCATTAATAGTAAAGAAGCTATCTCTTAACAAACAGGGTATAAACTGAAAAACACAAAATATTATAAATATTTTTCAACAGTGATAAACATATGATCTAAGTTAAATTTACATATGTTTGTAGATTCCTACTTTTATTTTTTAAGTATATTGACTCCTAGTCATTGTATTTAATGTATTGTTTTTGCGTTGGTTTATAAATCCTACTAATCTTCATAATACGGATTATTTAATACATGCAAAAACTTTGTAGATGTTTCTTATAACAGAATAACCTTGTGCCAAAATTTTTCAGTCTTCATTTTCATTTGTTTTCACACGTACTTTTCTTCTTGGGAAGGCTTAAGAGAAGCAGCCCTAGGAGGTCTTGTTTCTTGAAACACCTCATGGTTTTCAGCAGCCTCTGATGACTCCACATCAAGATAGAAACAAGCAAGTCAAACCATCATAGTTGAGTCTCTCTATTCAGAAAAGTGGTTTGGCATTCAAGATTTTGCAAATTTCACTACTGCATACTTTGTCACAAAGTGTCGCACTGTAAAACTTTTCACAAAACACTTATCACTGCCTTTTCAACCATTACCCAAGATTCATGAACATAATTATGGATCGGAACAAGAACCAATTTAAAAACTAACAGCTTTGCAATGGTTGAAAGATCCTGTTTCAAGACCATAGAACAAAAAAAACTCACACAGAATTTGTTTGTCTCATTTTCTAAAACATACCACACAGATTTCAAATATAAATATTGAGCTTTCAATAAAGCAAATAACAACTTTCATTTTTTGTCACAAAAATAAAAAGTCCTGACAATTCAAGTTCAGTTGCATTATACTTAATCGTTCTGCCTCAAAAGTTTAACTCATGACTCACTAGTTGTCAGTGGTGCACATTTCTGCTTCCTTGCACTGGTGGTCACACAGATCCTTTCATGGTGTAGCATTTTCTGAACTTTTTCAGCAAGGGACCACATTTGTGAATCAGTTTTTTGTTGAACCTGAACCTTACGTTGCATCAATTTTTCCAGCAAACAAGTTTCTGACTGGGAATTTTAAGATATTCAACTCTAAGATTTGTGATGAAAAAGCTTGTGAAATAATTTCAATTACAAATTACTGCCGTTAATTATTTATGCCAGTACTACATGCCACACTAATGGTCCTTAACCTTTACCATGCCTTTCTAAGAAATTGCTCTTTGTTTCAAGCTCCCCTGATATTAAATAAGCTGTAAAAATGTATTTGTTGCTGAATTTATTGATCAAACTTTCCTTGTTGTACAACGTGTGAAAGCTTGTGCCCCCTGGAAATTTTAAAACTCCCCTTGGGAGATGTGCCCCCAATTAAGAGCCACTGTGCCTTACAACATATACCATTTTTATTCTAGTATAACTCACATTTTTTGTACTAAAAATTCATCCAAAAAGTCAGGGCAACTTATACATGAAGTGCGACATGCGTATGTACACTGTTGCTGTGCGTGTGTTATCTAGATGGCGCTTTGCACCTTCATGTGTATGCGTGCATGCACATGTACACTGATGCTGTGCATGTGTTATATGGTCAGTGCTTTGCACCTTCATGTGTGTGCATACATGTGCATGTACGCTGCTACCATATATGATTTTGATGAATAAATGTTGTTCAAAAATTTTGTACCATTTGATCAGGTCAAATATAGAGGTGTGACTTACACACACATGCAACTTATACTTGAATAAATATGGTATATTGAACTTTATTTTTTGTCATATTTTATAGATCATCTGTATAGTCACCATGAACACTTAGTGGTCCACAAATCCTAATTTTGGAAACCCTGTTACAGTGAATACTGCACTGATAACAGGTCAATGCAGATTTTTACATGAGGCTTATCTTCAAACATAACCTTTGAAGTTGAACATGAGGCTAGACAGGTTGCAAGTGTTGTTATTCAAATCTTCAGTATGACAAGGCTTGGAATTAACTAGCCTGCCAGTTTTGTCAATGCATGCTCAACCCACTGTACTATTTGGCCAGCATTGTATTACATAAATTTTCACTTTAAAAATAATCAAACCTCACATTTATAATTGATGAACAGAGAAAATGTAAAAGTATAGGATTTTAACAAGTGAACTAAATTTGAATTCATACTTATCTGATAAAACAACATGATTGTTAAGAAACTACTGCAATACAATTGGTTGCATCTTAATCTATAATTAAAGGTTTACTAAGCATGACATACTGAAACAGATAAAATCAACCTGATGAATGTTAACAAAATCTGAGCATTGTTCACATTTGGGTTCCCATTACATTACTGAACCTCAGTTTTGATGCAAAACTTTAATAACTTCACAAAATTTTTTCTGTGGCTTACATTCATTCATAACAAACAAAAAAATCCAACTGCATCAAATAACAGAATTAGGTAATGATAAATTTGACTGAGATAATGCAACTAACAGCTTAGTAAGAATTAATTCAGATTGAGAATGATCTATTTTAAAATTCAACATGCCTACAAGGTTATAAGTTACATAACACTGTAGAACAATTTCTTTAGTTATGAAATTGTTTTGAAATGAACATAAAACATGTGCATATTTTGAAGTATGCTATTCATATTTCTGAAAAGCAATGACGTTAGTAGATATTAAGGTGCTATTCGTGGATGTCTTATTGCTTATCTATGAGAGCTCAACCGATAAAGTTTTCTTGGGCCAATACCGATGCTGCCAATATTTTCGTGTTACTCAAACTACAGGTGAAATGCATTAGTGCATTTTTTACTTCAGAGTATGCAGGCCACATAGACAAAAGAAATAATCACACAAGCTACATTTATGAAATAGCAGGTTGTCATTGTGATACATTAAGAACAATCAGTGTCTGCTTTGCCTCTTGAGGCAAAATATACACTCCTGGAGCTATTTTGCTATCAGTCAAACATCATTGCTTGAACTGGTCACATGACAAGTTTGAAATACATGACTTTCTCAGTTGACTGTGATGTCTGTGCAATGGACAAGTACTGTCATGGTTTCAGTGCTGGCAAGCTGTTAGCAGCTTGTTGTTTGCATTGTGTGAAGTACAGGCTAAGCCTAAACCAGTGGTTCCCAAGCTTTTTTGATGCATTTGTCATTTTGGAACTTGTCATTCATCCCATATAGAACTTTCATTCCTCTCCTGTTCAGCTTCGTAGGCTAGGCTCTACTAGTATTAAATACAATTGGAACAATGGACTTCATTTACGACAATAACTTGATTAATAAAAGTGGGACAAAAACTATTTGTTGACAAATGATGGCACTAAAGCAGCGGTTCCTCAATATTTTTAGGGCAACCCAAATCCGAGTTTGGCACCCCGCGACCCAAACATCGTATAAAAAAATGCTGATTGTATGGGTGACTTTCGGTAGTCTCACTTGGTGTGAGAAGGAAGATGGCTGAAGTGAAGGTTAGGCTAGCAACAAATATAATTTTTACTACCAGTGTGGTGTCATTACTCACATGGGTGCAATTTTGTTATAAAATGTGGGGGGGCAGCTTGATGTGAAACCAATATAGTTGTTGGGCCGATACAGAAGTCAAGTTTTATAAACACATATTTCCAATCTTGTTTTCAAAGGTGTTCTCAAAACAACAATAATCACGCTTTGCTTTATCCCTACAAATGATTGACAAGATATTTAATCAATGCATAAGGTAACACTGCACAACTGAGGGAAAATGAATCTTACAGAAAGAACGAGGATTTAGAAGGCAATAGCTACACAATGATACATGGGCAAGTGGTAGGCAGTGATGGTGATCAGTACGTTAAAAGCAGCTACTAGAAAAAGAACACGTAACGTTAGATCAAACTCGCACACACGTGACACAGGCCAACTGACAGCATTTCCTTTGACCACAGCCAGGGACAGACGCTGGTGGAGCCACTGGCACTCCCTGGGGTTGCCAGACACATCAACAAGTTTCTTTGCAAGACCACTCAAAAAAGGGGCAGTGGACTTGCCATACACACCAGTGGTCTCAATTGCTACTGGTTGTTAAGGGTAATTGCTTTAGAGGTCATAATATTTTTGGCATTTTGCGGCCTCAGCTTTTGTGATTTAGAAATAAATAAACCTAATTTTATTGTTGGACATGGTATTGTAGTTTAGCTTGGTTGCACTACTATCAGACTATGACACAAACAAGCATAGCAACATGGTAGTATACATCAATTAGGTTTTATCAGAGCTGTCAGTTGGAGTGCGCAAAATGGTGAATCACATTGGTCGCACGTGCATATTACTCTCAAGTTGAACACATCGATTTTCATGCATCTTATAAGAAATGTGGGTTACAGTGCGATTTCATGTCTTGTAGCTCAAACATTAAAACGACGATAAATTGAAAGGGAAGATGGATGCATTGCAAGGTATGGTGGCTAAATATTTTTCTTGCACATTTTTGCTCTTCAAAAATGCTACAAATCTAACTACTGGGCACCATGCATACAGCCACACCCTTAGCTAAATCTCTATTGATATTCTCTTACAGTAGCAAAAAATGTTTGGCCAAAATTAGTGTAGCCCACTTCACAAAATGATCTACAATTTATTTTGACTGCTGATTGGTGGAGGATGTATCCTTTCAATCTTCTCTTGTCAACCCCTGCATGCTATTGGGTACACTTTCGATTGTCCAAACATTGTTTGTCTGATACTCTTTCCCAACATCAATCAAACTCCCAAGCAGAATCATCCAAACCAACTAGAGATGATTTCAAGATATCCAAAAGAAAATGAACCAGAAGTCTTTCTGAATACATACTCATATATCAATCTAGCCGAGGCCTACAATGTGATTTCCGCATACCAAATCATCTGGTGACCAGGCCTGCAACTAAGGGGAGGGCTTCGTCCCTGGAAAAACTTTCTCCTCCCCTGAAAAAATGTCTTGGGCACATTGTTATACATATCCATTGTTTTCATACATGCTATCAATGTAAAATTTGGGCCTCCCTCAGATAATTCTTTGCCCCCTAGTGTCCCAAGCTGGTTACAAGTCTGCTGGTGATTGTTGCCTTGTGACTTCTGTCAGTTATGCCACTCAGCTCAATCTTTTCACAACCAAACTTTTCACGTTTAACATCAAATTTAACAGGCAAAATTCATGTCAAAAGTTTTATTCTAGAGTTATATTATATGCATAACAACACAAAAATGTATTTGAGATTAAACAGAAATCAAATTTAACAACGATGAATTAGCAAATACTACCACATTTCACCTGAAATAACTCAAAAAGAATGTCCAGCAAAACTAGATGTTGTGTAGGCTGATAGGTGGTGGAACCTAGGGGGCCGCAAGGGTCTAGGCTCTCCCACTTTTTCTGTGGAGGCTTGGCCCTCCCACTTCTAATTTTGCTTAAATAAGTTTAAGCAACACAATTTATATTGGGTCCATGTTTTTGCGTGAGACTAAGAACAACTAGTTACATTTATGTGCTAAAGTCAGTGTGGTGTATGATAAATAAGGTGTTGTGTATATATGGGTCGTTGAAGGCTTATCTGATTTTCAATAAAATTGCTTAAACACGCTGATAAAAGTTAATGACATCATATTTCAGTGCTTGTGATAACACAGTTGCCAATTCAAATCACAAAAATTTTCTAGTTATTTTTAAGTGCACTTGTGCTCCCCCACTTTGAAAATAGTTCCGCCACCCATGCCATGCCTAGACTACCTGTAAAACAAATATTTCGCACTTGGATGAAAACATTGCGGCACTGTGGGTATAAATATCTTTTGAATTTGTTGGTCACCCTTGTCGTGAAATACAAGAAATAAGGCTAAATGTATAAATAAGCTACCATAATTCCTTGACAAGGTATTAAGTTTTGAGCTACAAGACAATATATAGCTAGGTCAATACTTCTCTAAAGTTTTGATGGAAATCTTGTTAACTAATGGTTGAAGACAGTCTTTTGCAATACTGACAGTCCATTCTAAAAAACTAAGTCTCCACAATAGTGCTGCTGTTTGTCTTCGGCAAAAACTTCGCAGAGGTTTACCTAAAAATATAATTTAACATTATGCACTTGCACAACTTTAAATTTTACACTGTCTGTTTCTGAATACGTGACAACCAATGTTACACTAGAGCCAGTTAGCCAACGCTTTTGCACGAAACAAATCACGGCTGTACAGTACTGTCCTGTGGTCTCTCACATGTATAGCTACTAAAGATGATTTCAAGATATCCAAAAAAAATGAACCAGAAGTCTGGGAGTCCTAAGCCCATACTTATTTTCTGTTTACCTGGATGAACTCTCAATCCAGCTGGGATCATCCAAGGTGGGATGCCCTGTGGGAAATATCATGGTTGTGAATCATCTAAACTTTGCTGATGATATATATGTGTGCTCAGCCCCAGTATTAGTGGGCTGCAATGTCTTCTGAATATTTGTGGTGATTATGCTGCTTAACACGAAATCATTTTTAATTGTTACAAAACGATTGGTGTTCTTTTTGCCCAAAAAAGTATAAACAACCTGCCCCATCGAATGTTTTTCTAAATGGTGTACGTGTACAATTTTTAAACCAAGTGAAATATCTAGGTGTGTGGATAAGTGCATCATTGAAGGATGATGATGACATTCAGAGACAAGTGAAATCACTATTCAGAGACAATATTCAGACAAATTCAGAGACAAGTGAAATCAATATTGATGGGGCAGGTTGTTTATACTTTTTTGGGCAAAAAAGAACCCCAATTGTTTTAATTGTAACAAAACAATTGGGGTTCTTTTTGCCCAAAAAAGTATAAACAACCTGCCCCATCAAATGTTTTTCTAAATGGTGCACGTGTACAATTTTTAAACCAAGTCAAATATCTTGGTGTGTGGATAAATGCATCATTGAAGGATGATGA
>Ga0210059_1009045_pt1 | contig 15613 bp, 15 predicted proteins | sample Ectturendosymbi2_FD_188042 | JGI IMG/M metagenome (GOLD analysis project Ga0210059, IMG submission 188042) | Ecteinascidia turbinata endosymbiont from Florida, USA - Sample 2 (SPAdes) (version 2) | ecosystem: Host-associated > Tunicates > Ascidians > Unclassified | place: Key West, Florida... | reverse complement strand
CAAGACATTAGCGCAGCCTCAATTTTCCGCTGTAAATTGCTCTGACGAATTGATGAGTGTGTTGTACTCCCTTGTTTTAACGCACCGCCTGATATTTTTGCAGTTACGAACTGTGTATCGTAGCGTTGGGTGTATTTTCCTCCGATAGCCTAACTTGGAGCGCTAATAGGTTATATTCGGTGCAATGACACATAAAATAAGGAGAGTGGATGTATAGAAAAACGTGCATATTATGTCAACGAACTTCGCTAAAACGTTGGTTTAGAAACAGGACTATGACGTCAAATTGTGATGTCACAAACAGCGCACAACAAATACAAATGACTACCCTATGCCACTGAATGAAACCCCCCATGAAAATTTTCTGCGTACGCCACTGAGTTGAAGGTATCATGTGAGAAGTCTGCTTACCAGTGCTCCGTTCCAACCGTATAACTGCTAAGGTATACCTTTCAGCTAAGAAAACTTAGATGGATTTTCACAGGGAATGTGCTGCTAATTAATTTGTGCCATAATCGGTCACAATCACAAGCATTTTGACGTTTGCTCTGTACGTAGATTATCCTCATGTCCGTTGAAATGACCGAAAACGTTTTACTAGATAACACTGCAATGGATGGCGTTTTTCTGCGTTTGCAACAGCAGGCCTAATTACTTGCTTCAAAGGAACTATATTCGTTCATTTTCAAACCGACTTTTCCTATTGGGTGGGTTGCGGGCCGTGGGACACAGCTTTAGGTGGTATCGAAACACCTCACTATTTTCAACAATCTTTGATAGTTTTGCAGGTTCTATACAAAAACGCACCCAAAATCACCTCACCTGGTCCTTGGGTGGCCTGTGAGGAAATTTGCCATGGGTTTAGCCAACTGGGCTCGCCTGGTCAATCTTTTTCGGGGCATTCTGGTCAAATGGCCGAAGCATCGTATAGCTGGGATGTTTCTACACGGAGATGTGGTTCAACATATAGGGCTGTACGATTTTTGCAACTGCTTACTATCGCTTACAGCAGGGATCGGCAACCTACAGCCCGCGGGCCGGATCTGGCCTGCCAAGCAAAATCATCCGGCCCGCAGCCCCTTTACAAATTGTAGTAACTGTATGACCCGCCTATTGGTACTACATTTTATGACTGTGCCCTCCCTGCAACTTCTTGTATTGCATGCTTGAGGAACTAATCATGCGAAACTACACTGCGTTATACATGTATGTCATATTTTGGGTCGTTATGAACTGTGAAAATCAAGAGTTAATCTGAATATAATTCCATAAATACCCAAGTTTTACCAACATCATAAACAGCAAAATGAACGGAATTGTTGGTGAAAAATTAGTACGGCTCGCCATGCCTTGCAGAGTCTGTTTATGGCCCGCGACTAGGGAAAGGTTGCCGACTCCTGGCTTGCAGCGTTTCGCTTTGACCTCTTCGTAAAAATCTCATCTCTGCGGCTTGCACTTTGTGATAGAACTTTTCCGGTCATTATCCAGATTTCATGACCACAGGTAAGGATCGGAACAAAGACTGATTTAAAAATGCAAAACTCAGTGTTGTTGAAAAGCTCTCGGTTTGTCACTGCGGAACGTTGAAGCTTACAAAATACTGTCTTTGTTTTACCAATCCGTGTGTCAGTTTCCATATTGTTCTGCCTTCCGTCACTCATAGGTATCTGCTACTTGAAATTCTCTCCTTGTTGCAGTGTATTGCCGCTCACTTGCAACGTGCACTGTCTTGGGTTTCTGGAGACATATCTCCTCGGTCTTTGTGGTTCTAATTTTCATTCCCGCTTGAACGCACGCAGCTGAAAACCGTCCAAGGGCATGTTTAAGGCCTTAATCACAGGATGCAAGCAAAGAGTTTTGTCGGCGTAACCCATTGAAATGTTCTAACTTTTTAATACCACGCTTAGTTTTTTTGGTGTACGAAACAGCCATTTTACAGAACTAATGCACAAAAAACTGTTTCAGATATTCATCCACACTGCGACAAATGGGTTTGCAATAGCGCACAAATCGGAAACTTATCAAACGTTGATGATTCCTAAAAGTTGTTTTCAACCCTTGAATAAGTGCACCACTCTGATCAACAATGCAAGTTGCATTTTTTGCAGGCCCATAACCAGCTTGGGACACTTGGAGGTACCAAGAGTTTACTGAGAGGGGCCCCAATTTTAAGCTATGTCCAATACATTTTTCGAGGGGGGCGAAAATTTTTCTAGGGTGTGCTTGGCTTCTCCCCCTGTACCCCCTAGTTACGGGCCTGATTTTTTTGTAACACAGCTTACAGTGGTAAGGTTTGATGTAACCTTTTCCAGAACAGATGTCGACTAAGGTCAAAGAATCATGAATAATTTGTCCCGTTTTTGAAACAAACAGTGTTTGAGGAAATATTTTTTGGTTTCAAACGAATTTAATGAAAAGCATTTGTAGCGCTACTTTAAGATGATATTTTCAAATTAGACAACTACACGATTTAATTGCTCGTTTTTTGGATGCTTTTTCTAGTAAAGCACATACAATAAACGTTTTCTGCACTTGCTTAAAATTGTTAAAAGGGCATATGAGCTCCTCGCCATTTTTTGATGTATTGTTTTATACATACAAGGATGTCAATTTCCAAATATGGTAGTCCATAAAAACTAAGCAAGTTATACAAAAACCTGACATAATTATTTCCATTGCTGCATGTGATACCATTGCTTTTAGTACTAAATATTGTTTTTTAGGTTTTTAAAACTACGAAATATTTATAGGCGCAAAAATGGCTGATGACCTCATCTTAAAAAATGAAACACTAACTATTAACAGGTTTACTTCTCCAAAACCTAAAGTCTAAGTTATTTTAGATGTACGATGTGTGTCAGTGTGTTTACCAAATTTTTAACATAGTTGCTACAGTGGGGGTTCCCAATCTGGGGTACATGTACCCATGGGCGTCTGAAGGGGAGCAGGGAGTCAAGCTACCCCTGGATTTTGAAAATTTTAGCCAAAAAGGTTGTTTTCTCAGTTTCGAGTGAAAAAAAACAAATTTCACCACTTTTTTCCCCCCTAGAAAAATTTTGGAAAAATCCCCTATTGCCCCTCTCCTGGAAAAAATCCTTCCGACGCCCATGCATGTACCCCTAGGAGTATATATTTGCCTATCTGAAGGGGTACATGTGAGGTTAGCAACAGAAAGGAAACATGTATGACTTTTTCAAAATATTTATACATACTGTGTATCAGTGAATATTATTTTCATAAACCATGATATGCTTATCTTTAATTATTGTATATCTGTGATTAGTCCTGATAAAATATTTTGTCATGAGGAGATTTTAGGGGTATCTGCTCGTCTGTCGAAGTGCTGAATGGGTACATGGACAGAGAAAGGTTGGGAACCCCTGTTCTACAGGGATATGTAGGACTTTTAGATATCCCTGAGTTCCTAGATATTTTAAATGGTTGTACCTGTACGTCTGTGATCGCATGCTCATGCTGCTATAAGGTTTTGGGTATTTTACTGCTTATTTGCATCTGTATTGGTGCTGTGTGTGATAGAATGCTACGCAATAAAGAGGCTTTCACTCTTGACTGCTCACTCTCCCTGATTCCGAAGAGTTAAAAATTTTTGTGGAGAATGAAAAAAAAAAAACTATTGTATAGCATTGACGATATTGCAATTATTTAGCAAAACATTTGCGTGACGTCATTCATTTCGTTAGCTTTGGCTGTTGTTTGCATAATTCGAGAAATATCTACAAACATGCTTAGAACGTCGTTTGTGAGCTGCATAGCATGGACACAACACAAGCGTAAATAGCAAAAGCATTCGGTACCATTCTAAAATATACGCAGAAATAGACGGGTTGCTGGTATTCAAATAACGTTAATGATTAGATAGAACCACTATATTAATCAGGCTTGATTATGTTCTCCGCTGGGTGCACACTAACAACACTTGCGTTTATAAAGCCTGGGGCAAAGCTGCACAATGCACATCAACCTGAAGACTAACGTGCCTATAGAAAAAACTGATCTGTGCAGTCACAAATGTTGGATTTGTCGCATGTAACATTGCAAACAAAACTTCGCAAAGTCATGATGCATAAAGAAATGTTGTCATTTCGGCACAAATTTCTAAAATTCGCATTGCCACGGAATAAAAGTCAGATTAGCAAAAGTAAGCGAACTTCTGCAAATTCCTAGCCTATATACAGTTAAACTTTAAAGACAGCGTCGTGATTTCAACCATTTCTCCTGTCTGACAACGCAATCGAAAGCCTCGTCTGACACAGATCTCCGCACAATTTTCAGTGTACAGAGGTGTATATAGCCTAAATATCGTTAAGAGGAAGGATGCGTTATGGTGATTTATTTCAAAAGCTTTGTCAACGCTGAATCATCTCGGATAATATTTTCATGTTTGCTGCTTTTTTCGTGGCTTTTGTAGAAAAAAAAAACAAAACCATCTCACTATTTTGTAATCGTTTAGTTGTTTTCTCTATTTTAAAATACATGCGGACAGATAAGCTTTCGTTAATACGAAATGGAAATATCAGTTTCAATTTGAAACTTACAGATATAACTCCTCCGCTAGTGAAGCCCATATCTATTCTCTGAAAAACAGTATGGTTAATATGTCGCGGATCAGCTTCAGCAATTTTACCACGAGTTCCAGGATAAATTATAGAAAACTTAACAAAATCTGCTCGTCGGGCTCAACGATGAAGTGTAGGATTTTATGACAAGTGGTTCATATGCTAAATAAAGGAAACACTGATTGTAAACCAGCATTGTCAAGGCACGCATAAGCAGGTCCTATTATATATACGCTCTAAGCGGAAGAAACCTAGTTTACCTTTGTGAAGTTTTTTTGTTCACCAATATTTAAGTATTTCTAGTGTCATTGTAACCTATTGAGTATCGTTCGTTTACTCACCGAGTCAGTGCGGGTCAAGAAAATAAAACGTGCGGCGTCGATCAAACCCTGCAATCCAATACGAACATTATATTAACGAGCATCGTTTTGTCAAAATCGCTTCAGCTCTGCGTTTCGAAACTTCGACTTGACGATCATATGTAGAAATATTACCTTATAGAGAGGTTAAGTTTTATCCCGAATTCAAGCAACTAATGATAGCTTGTTGATGGTTTGCTCTGTACCCACTGCTATTATTCCCCACGTCTGGAACAACGTAAAAATCATCGAAATCCGGTATTAAGTACCACAGCCGTCGGTACCATATACAGTATATTTGGAGAAGAAAAAGGGTCTGCCCAGCTTTTATCATGGTAATGGTTTATTCATGCATTTTTGTCAAACTATGCCATACACTTTTTGAACTGCATGCACCAATTGAAAACTGAAAGCATTCGAGTATTTGTGAAACTTAACTGTTAACGGAAACTTCTTCATTCCGTAGAATTTTACTATATAGCGACACTGGCATAGCCACAGGATGGCAGGACAGCGATAGTGGCGCGGGAACTACGTAGGTATGGAAATATTATTTCTTCACGAAAGGATTTCACTATCTTTTTACATGTTTGCTTGCAGCACAGTGATTAGGCTACTGCTCCTGCCCTTCTGTGGCTATGCCTGTATGACAGAACAGCCAAATCTTACAGAGCGAAAAGCGCATGTTACATAACCAGCAGAAATAATTAGCAGCGTATACCAACGTTAATAATTTGGCCATATATATATTTCCTAAAACACGTAGTAACCTTAAATCCATATACGGTTTTCTGTTACACCATTTTTGGCAGGGTCGTTTTCACTTCGGAGGGTTAGGACTTTTTTCAACTTTTTGTCTACAGCTGCCAAAATTTCGAACTATTTGCTGAAATACTGTATATCAAACCCGAGGTAAACACTGATATTTCCGAAAATTTAAAGGGCACTTCATATACCCTATTGTTTTATTCTTCTGCGACGATATGGACGTTTTAATATCACTTGATGTTTGCTGATGATATTTGTGTGTTTTGTCCAAGTGTACGTTGGTTGCAAAGAATACTAGATGTGTGCCAGGCGTATGCAGAAACGCACGGGATTATTTTCAACTGCAACAGAACTGTTTGTATGACGTTTAAGGCTAAGAATGCGAAAAGCACAGCCATTCCATTATTGAAATTGGTTGGTCAATACGTAAAATCTGTTGACCAATACAAATACCTGGGGATCGTATTTGATACTGAGCTCTCAGATGACGAAAACATTCAGAGACAACTGCGATATCAGTATTGTGCAGCAAACAAGCTACGAGCCTCTTTTTCCCGATGTTCGAATGCAGTTAAAACGTACTTTTTCGTTCCTTTTGTACGCCCATGTATGCATCACAATTATGGTGTAATTTCAGGAAGTAATGCATGCAGAGATTGCGTGTGGCATATAACTTTGGATGCAGAGCTCTATACAACCTGCCCTGGAGAGCGAGTGTTAGTAGCCTCCAGGTTCAATGTAACATTCTTACCTTTGAGGCTCTGTTACGAAAATACACGCACATGTTTCTCGAAAGACGCAGAAAATCTAACAACATATGGTTACGTGCTTTGATGCAGTCAGATTGTTTGCATATGTCCCTATTCTTTGAACACTATAATTGCATTTTACTCTGTGAATGATCGAACTTTGCCGTGTCATGCTACAATGCATAAGCATTTTACCTAGACTCGACCAATTTAGGAATTGGCACCCTACTCCGCAGTTGTGTTGTAACATGTGTTACAACTTTAGTGTTAAGAATGTGTCTGTAGCCCTATGGTTCTGTCTTCAATCCAGTTGCAAAAACTGTCTGTAACCTGTAATGCCGCCGGCTTCAATGCCTTGTACTACGTTCTGTTTTGTCTGTTTTTATCGACCTGCGTTCTACAGAGTGTGTGTTCATACTAAGGACTTCGTGTCTGCTCACAAACAAATAAATAAAAAGTATCACACTGTGCAAGCAACCATGTAGATCATCCAGCAGACTTGCAATTCTCACGTAAGTCTGCTTGCGCAGATTTATCACCTGTCTTTAAATTCAAATATGATCAGGCCATCAATTTCAAACCCAAAGAAAATTATACGTTATGAGCTTGAATTGAACTATATAATGTCTGAGCCAATGCCCTCAACTCACACCTTCCACAGACACTTTTAATGAATCCATTAGTTGCCGCTGTAGCAACAAATTCCCAAAGCGCTTTTCATTTCTACAATAATCGCAGCGCTGTTCGTCTTGTGGCTTGGAATTCGATCTAATTGAAGAATGCATGCGATTTTGGACAACGGCCTTTCCGGCCAAGTAAATATCTTTAAATTGTTCCAACAATCAACCTTCCGTTTCCAAACACAAAAACTCTTGAAGTATATTGTGAAAACACTCACAAAGCTTCCGCACGTCTAGTTTTCCATGCCATGTGCGCAACGTGATTTGTGTTGTGGGCACCAGCATCTAACATTGCTGCCGAGCAGTGGCGTAGCCAGCCCAAAATTTTGGGGGGCCAAAATCTTTTGACTTTCGGCGAGTAACAGTATTTTGTCTGCGACACCACTCCTCAAAGCACAAAATCACTAGATATGCTACAAGTTTGCAGGGGGCACGGCCCCCTGACTACGCCTTTGCTGACGGACGAATAATTTTCCGAAGAGTCGATTCATTCAGTGATATAGGCAGCTCAGATTTGTGTGAATATGGCAAGGTGCAGACTGCACACCACGTCCTCCATGACTGCACCAAATTTTAACCTCCGTGCCACATCTATGAGGCAGACAATCCTGCCCTTTTGGAATATTTTGCTAAATCAGAGTTCTGACCAACATGTATTCATGTCTATGTATACGAAAGAAGCAGCTGTTGACAATCGCGTTTTTGCGGAAAATGAACACAACGAACAACGTACTTACGCATGTATTCACAGCCAATCCAACAAGATTTAGCTGTCATTACTTTTACCTACAGGCATTTACAGTCAAAATGTCCGACTTCGAAAGGTAACGGTTGAGTTAGCAGCTTGTAATGATTCGAACTGATGACGCAGTTTTTTGAAGATTGTTTGTAATAATGAGCTTTCTTCGTCGCGCTTTATGCTTCGGAGTTCCTTCTAACAAGCCAACGCGGGCAAGACAAGCAGTAATCAGAACATCCAAGAAGCCGACGGATTGGGGTGAAAAAGGTGCTTTGAATATACCAGTGATGGAGTGAGAATATTGCTCACTGTTTTTTCAGCTCACCATGAGCAACTTCAAAACTCTACTTGGACAACAAATTTCGCTTGAAGACGTGAAAATTGGGTGACGGGCGATGGAAAACTTTTAAAAGAATTAAATCAGGGTTTGGCCGAGGACCCCAATTTCTGAACCTGTTTTCACTTGGACCCCAGTCTCATTTCGCATCAATTTTTCCACTCTAACGGCGCGGAAGCATATTACTGAACGAAAGCTATATCACACTGAGTAATGTTTCATTGTACAAAGCTTTCAGGGGGTGGGTGGGTTTGATTCTTAATGCACAGTTTATCAATCAATCAATCCTCGGTGCTATTTCTGACAGCCTAAATCGAGTAACTGCGGTGATTATTTCTGCAGCGCACATTCGGCACAATGTATATTATGCACGCCTTTTAAAATTGTTTTGTCATATCTACACGGTCCCCAGTTTGGAAAACCCTGCTCTCAACAACAAATGCTGTCGAGAGGGGGAAAATTTTTACAGGTTTGCGAAAGAAAAAGACCGCGCAGGTTAGGCTTCATTGTGGGGGCGGTTTAGATTCGGCGCTAGGCAGGCCCGTAGCCACGGGGGTGTTCGGGGGCAATGCCCTTCTAATTTTTTTGTACCCAGAAACATTTTTTTAAACATATAATAAAAACAAAAATCTTGCCCCCATACAAATGTATTCTGCCCCCCGAAACCTTAAAACCTGGCTACGGGCCTGAAGCGCGGACGCAGCAACGTGCTACTTCATCAGGAATGATGTGCCCGTTCAAAAACATAGATTGGTTCATCCTGCTCGAACACCAGGTTCGGCCCAAACAAGCCACAAATGCCTGTGAATTTCTACTTCTTGAAAACTGTGTTTGTTACGCATCAAACAAATTGTCAACAAGAGTTGAAAATGGATCACTTTTCTGGCTTTGCATGAACTACTTGAAAAATTCGCAGTTAAGGAAAATCATAACTTCATCTTGGCTGCGTCAAAGCAGGATTAGTACAAAACAAAATGTAAATTCCGCCTGCACTTCGGATTTAACAAAAACTATGCAATGACAAGTGAGTGGCGGTGAACGATACAATAGGCTTCTGAAGAAACTTGTAATTGCCTGACCGACATTCGGAGAGATGCAAAACAGTCACAGCTGGTTCATAGGCTGAACGTGTAGCCACGACTTGCAGTAACATCAGAAGGCGAAGTCAACCTCTTCGAATTTCGGCACGGCGTGTGTAGACACCGCGTTTTACAAACGTAGAAGTCTGTAATGCGAACACTTGCAGGACAAACTTTGTGGAATTTCTTGCGTGCCGCTTCTGCCGTGAGACAAGCTTTTTTCGACCTCAGGAACACAGGAGACCTTGCACACACATTGTCATTTGGCGACAGTTTGTGCAGGAAAAGTAAGGCCCCGAATAAAAACCCGTAGCGATGACTCATCATACGTAAAACAGCTTAGTTTTAACCGATTTAAGTAGCAGCAGTTGTTCTTGGCGGGGTAAACTGCAATTGTCAGGCAAGTTCCGCTCGGAAACAAGCCCAACTGTCGCTTCTTAAAAACCAATCGCAAGCACGGCTCGCTCCGCAGCAATCTTCCTTCCCCGACCGCTTTCTTTTTGCTGCAATCGCAGAAAAAGAAGTCTTCGGCGACTTTCCGCAACAACTTCAAAACTCGTTCAGCAAAGCGCTTGCCCCGCCGTCCACGTCCAGGCACAGGAGGTCGGCTTTCGCGTCTCGGTTCAAGCGAGCGGTCGACAGCCTGGAGCTCGGGTTGGTACAGAAAGTCGACAGCGCCCAGTCGTAGCGCTCCGATCGCAGAAAGGAGGAGTCCTTGACGAATGTGATGCGGGAGTTCCTGCGCAAAGCAAGACCGCGGTTGAGGCGACGAGCGCAAGACGCGGGATCGCTTGCTGCGAAGAAAACATGGTGTGGTTGTGCGAGTGAAGAGCTTTGTCGTCAGCCAGGGCCGCAACCGAGATTTTCGGAGAGGGGGTAAAATGACTGTAACCTGCTGTTGCACCTAACAACTAAATATGATTTTGAAAATTTCGGGGAAGGTAATTGACCGGTTGCGGGCCTGTCGTCAGCCTACACTGCCGTGATAAAGCGACTTCAACGAGTTGAGGAAACTGATTCATCAAAAAGCGTTTTTTTTTTAACCAGGAAAGCGTTAAATTTGTGCGCCCAGCAGCATGTGCTCAAATGGCCATCAATTCGAAACACGTCAAGAGTTTTTTTTCCCGCTGTTGTATAACCTTTCAACCGCAAAACTATACTTGGTCTTTAACGAATGTAATTGCACGTTCGTAAAATGTGCAAGAGCTGAAATCTTAGATGAGGAACTGCAGAAACTATTTCAAACGCCAGCACTGAACAATTTATAAAATTTAGTGGACGGAAACAGACCGAAACTATATATGAAATGCAATGTGCCGGTGAGGCGAGTTCATCTGAATGCCGAACACAGAAGCATTTTATGGAAACGCGGCCGAACCTGTATGACTCGGTTGACGGCGAACTGTGGTGCACATGCAGTTTCTAGTATTATCGAGACAGAGAAGAAATTTTGCGTATATTCTCAGCACGGCTCATGTGTCAGTGTCACAGCAAAATTACACACGACGCACTCAACTACGGTCGAAGTTTGCAGGCAAACAAAATGAAGTCGCGACGAGCAAAAGCTTGTCAGATCCCTGTGTACATTTTCACCGAATCACGACCGATCGCGCTTCAACAACCTGCCGAGGGTTTGATTGTTCTAGATAAGTTTTGGTTCGAATTTCACACCTACAGCAACTGGCAAGACCGTGACGTCGTTAGATTGACATCACGCGATAACGGTTTGTTCCGTGAGGCAAACAAGAAATGCTGCGGGAAAAGTACAATCGAACTTAAAGCTTTCCCAGCAAGGGGAATGAAACTGGCTTGAGGCTGAGGAAACGCTAGCTTCATTTTTCTCATTGTGAAGCCGACACCTGCGGCAAGTGTAGCTGTAGAGGGCTCTCATACCATCGCAGTGGCAGAAAATGAGAAAGAGTGAATAAAAAAATTTAAAGATATGATTTAGGGCGGGTTATTGCAACATTACCTTAAAGATTTAGGAACAAAGGAAATCATAAAAGTTAAGGACAGTGCGTCACAAACTGACGCAACGCACACAAGCGACCCGTTTTCTTTTCAAACTCATTGAGGAAGTGCACTGCGAACAACTGACAATTTCTGTGCTGGGAATCTCGTCAGACAAGAAGTGTTAATCTCCGACGAGGTGACGCTCAGCAAATATTTTTATCAGTGATGAATTTGGGACTGAACCTTCGAGACCGACGCTTCGTTAAAACTTCGAGACCGAGACTTCATCAAAAATTCCGAGACCGAGACTTCAAAATTTGTGGATTTTGCCGAAATTTTTCAAAAAGATGTCGTCAACATTTCCAAGTTAATTTTTTTCAAATTTCTGGCATTTTCCGACCTGTTGTGATTGTTTCTAACCTTCAAATAGAACAGAGAAAAACTCGTTGAAATACAGAAGTTTTTCTACGCCATATCCATGTAATATTCAAAATCTCAAGAAAATAGGCTTGTGAACGAGACCTGTAGCCTCGAGACCTAGACTCGCAAAGATAGGTCTCGAGATTCCATCACTGATTTTTACATAGGAAGGCAATTTCACGCAAATTGTACGAATCTTCAGTCCTGAAAGCTCCAAGCAAGAGCTTACGAGCGAAATGCTGAAGAACTAAAACAAGAGTGAGCACATCGCAACTGAGCATGTGTCAGCAACGGATGCCAGCCAATCGGTGTTTTATTCTGCGACGAGATTTTCACCACGTGGAAAAACGCGCCAATCAAATGCGACCATTCAATATTTACCACTTACTTGTTGACTCGATCAAAGCACATTATGTCTGTGGCGCCGTCGCCGTTGAAGTCGGCGAACAACAAATCGCCAGGCGCTGTGACGCAGAGGTCGGTGTCGGCGTCGTCCTTGATGACGAAACTTCCGCCGAGCTTATTCAAAATCAACGTTCTGCAAACAAACAAGCGGCTCGACAAATTACTTTGAAGAAAACATTTTGGTCTTTAACCCGCAGTTACCCATCGTGATGATCGTCACCGCGCTCGAAGGCACAGTAAAAATCAACAGGCTGCATTGCAAGAGTGTTAAGATTCCCATCAATTAAAACAATTTCTTAAACAGTTGTGTGACGTTAACAATCTGGATTTCAAATAAAACAAATATCCGACTTCAGGTGCACCTCACGAACAGACAGCATCCGGCCCACGACAGGAGTGCCAAGTACAATCGGTGAAAAGTTTTCAGCTTTTATTCCATTTATATAATTCCATTTAAGCAAGGATCTGTAGCAATTTTGTTGCATGCGCTGTAAGACTTGCCAACAAGACGTAAGAGTTTGTTATAGTTGTCTAACCTAAAAAAAAACTACGATATCGTGCACAACCGAATTGAAATATTTGCACGTTACCATTTATGAGGTTAGATGAAAAATGGGGGCTACCAGAAATATAAAGCAAGGGGAAAAAAGTGCTGAAACGCGACAAATCAACAGCAATTGCATTTTAAGTGACATGCAAGGCTCAGTGGCGCCCAAAACTACACTTTGAGTAAAGGGCGTTTTGAGGTCAAAAGAAGTTGAGGGCTAGTTTTCAGCATATATCATCCCCACAACATGCAAAACTCGATGGAGTAGTAGGCATTTCTCAAATCTTAGAGTCAAGGCCGGATTTCGATTCTTTCTTGGGTCAAGCAGGTATTCAAAATCAAACGCTGTCTTTATTAATTCAGGTGAGGAAAAATGCCGTTTGTCGTGCAAGTCCTGGGCAGGCGAAAGGCAGGTGGGGAATACTCCATTCTGCCAGCCCCTGCAGCTGAGGCTGGACCCATACCACACCTTTCCCTGGGGGCTCTCTGGGGAATGCGAAGTGTGGTCTGCTGATGATTGGGCAACGAAGTGATCCTTGCACGGGCTCGTTTTGGAATATTTCCAAAGCAATTATTCATTTTCGTATAGAGGTTTCGCCGCACACACACACGACGCGAAACAGACAGCAGGATGTTTGGTGACAAGGCCATGCTTTTCGAGCGGCGCATTGAAACAACAGTGCTGTACATCAGCTTCAATAACCTTTCACAGGGAACGAAGCACAGTGCCAAAGATAGATTTCAATACACTGCCGCAAACAGAAGATGACGCCCATTGTGAGTTACGCGCAACTAACTTTGCCACGAGCTAATTCGACTCTATTCGAAAGTCGACTATGAAATAATATACTTACTCCTGAAAAATTCAATGAAACAAATTTGCTAAAACAATGCACAACATGGTATAAAACTTCCAACTCACACTCTTTTGAAGTTATGCACGCAGATCAAGTCCTCCGCCTCGTCTGCGTTTACATCAGCTCGACTCAGTATCCCACCGTCGCACAACAGGGTACGATTATCCCAAAGGCGACCTGGTGAACGGAGTGCAAGTCTCTGCGCACTATATTTTTCGAGATATTTTCAAGTTTTCCAAAGCAAAGCTCAACTTTTGCTAACCCTTGTATGTAAAAGTAGAATTTTTCTACCAATAAGCTCACAACGGCCCGGGTCGACCTGAGACAATTCTGCGTGAACCCCCAAAGTGAGTTCTCGTGCGTGCGGTTGCAGGTGCGTGCGCTTGGCCAGAACACTGGCTGATGAGCATCAATGACACACTAACGAAAAGAAAACAGCCGGTGAACATCGCAACACTTGTCACTTACTAGCGTTAGCAAGTCTTCTAGGATTGCAGAGCTGAAAAAAAGAACACGTGACATCACAGGCGAGGTCTCCGTCAGGAAATATGAACTAACGTCTGCGTATCTAAAACCACATTCACGTTCTTGATAATTCCCAAAATCACTAGTGTTAGCAAATGTTCCACTCACTTCTCAACACCACAAACGCTGACGACAACTTGATTTGCGCAGAGCACCAAAAAGCTGGCGATGAATGTAAGTTTGCCAAGCGAATGGCAAAGCTTCTTGCACCACGGACCAGCGTCTTGCAAATAGTATCGTTAAAAACCAACCAACGCCTGGAGTACTCATCAAAGGTGGCCACGGATCCGGAGTCGACTCCGGCAGGATTCTGCGTTTTTTCGGACTCGGATCCGGAGACACAGATTCGTGAAAAACCGGACCCGGAGCAACTATTCACTTTCGGCAGCAGGAGTCTGCGTGGACTTTATGTCACTGCGTAAGTAAATCCATTGCTGAATTTCAGTTGCATCGATGTTTTTCGGAGTTTGAGCAGGAGACGGATTATCATATTTGAAAATATTTCGGAGCCAAATCCCGGTTCAAAAATTTTTGAAACAGGAGCGGAGTCGGAAAATGTGACTCCGGCCACCTCTGGTATTCACACAGGAATCAAGACAACATCGGAATTTCAGATGTTTTCATTTTTTCCTTCCTATTCTCGTGCACAAGGAATCAAGTCTACCGCTGCACCACGGAAGCTTTCTCGCAAGTTTGTTCGGTTTTCAGCAGTTCAACCAAGCATTGGCCGCGCAGCAACAACAACGAGTCAGACTTTAGCAAATGTTTAAAGAGCGCTCTCCGAGGAGCATATCAGGTCTGTTACCTTGTGCTGGCAGGTATCTTGTTGTTGGCTGGGACCATTACAAGCGTTTACATCCACCCGGTTGGTGACGTAACAAATCCTGGAGCGCGTGCGTGTGCCATTGCAACTTTTCGAACAAGCTGACCAGTCTTGCCAGTCGCCCCATAAACCCTGATCGATGCCTTCAAACAATAGAATGGTGATTGTTTTGAGGAGTCTGATGATGGCCGCAGAGATTACAGCACGAAAAACGCTTCTCGAAGAATGTTTTAAATAAGCGTGATTTTTGTCAGTGGCGTTTCTCGATTTTTTTTCAGACGGATTTTATCCGTTCGCAACAAAACGAAGTACATTCTGCCCCTCGATGGTGTGCTTACACGGCACAGTTTTCTACAGAATTCCGCGACGCTTGTGTGTTTCATTGGAATAAGCGCAAAACGCTTTCAGGTGGAAACTGGCGGAAAACGCTCGCAACAGAATGTACAGGACATCGAGCGAATCGCAGAATATCCGCGCTGATACGTTCGGAGCGAGTAACGGGCATTACAATTAATTAGGTGTTCATTGCTAATATTGGTGCATTTACGAGTTGTTAGCATTGGTGGTCACCATGGTCTATCAGTTTACCTTTAGACAGGGCTGTGGAGTCGGAAGTCTCACCATCCGACTCCAACTCCGACTCCGGGCAATTTCGATTATCCGACTCCGCCCTTCAGCTGTATTAGTTACTTAAAGTGATTATTTTTTTCAGATAAGTTCATAAACCCTACTTGCACTTTTTAAGAATACGGAAACTTATTTTAAAACTATGTAGGCCTGCATGCACGTTCATCT
>Ga0210059_1009044_pt1 | contig 15613 bp, 11 predicted proteins | sample Ectturendosymbi2_FD_188042 | JGI IMG/M metagenome (GOLD analysis project Ga0210059, IMG submission 188042) | Ecteinascidia turbinata endosymbiont from Florida, USA - Sample 2 (SPAdes) (version 2) | ecosystem: Host-associated > Tunicates > Ascidians > Unclassified | place: Key West, Florida... | reverse complement strand
GCATACTGCAGGGGTGGGCAATTATTTTTGGTGCTCAGGAGCTACTTTGAGAAGGCCGCATTTAGCGGAGGGTCGTGCCTTCTTATGAGAGTAGAAGCAAGACTCGGTTTATAGCCTCAGCACTAATATTTACTATAAGTTTGAGGAACTTTCAGATTTCAAGATTTTCCTGAATACTTCTGCGGGCCACTGAAAACGCTGTGTCGGGACACATTTGACCCGAGGGCCGCTATTTACCCACCCCTGGCATACTGTATTGAAAAGTCCTCACCCTATCCACGCTGCACAATCGTAATAGAAGTTGCATAACATTGTTATGGTTACACCACAATCACAAAATGTCCATAAGCTTCCACAAAAACGGATTGGTCAGTAGTCACCAAACCGTTGGAAAAATGGTTTATTTTTATGTGCTTTCTAATAAGAATATTTTGATGAAACTAGTTGGCTGTCAACAGCCTACTTGTCTCTGTGTCATGATGGAATTTGTAGTTGGAACCATTTCGCTTTCACGTGAATTGTGTTCACTTTCTAAAGCTGCTTTCGTTCATGTGAGGTCGGCACAATTGTGTACGGAAAACGGTATTTCGATTTACATGTGCAGTGCTGTGGAAGTTGCATGGTTAGCATAGAATTTTGGACATAGCAGTACACGTGTGTGATTGCATCTACAGTGGCGTTTAGGTGTCTCTAGTGAATAACAACGCTAGTTCATCTTTTTTATGATATTCACAAGCCTATTTTGGGTTTGATAAGGTTAATCATAGCAACTTCATCTTCAAAACAATTAAAAATCACCATGCAAGGTAGATATTTATGTTGCCCCCCTAATTTTTCCTTGCCTCCGCAGTGGCTCCCCCACTTTTTCATTCTAGAATCGCCACTTGCCATAACCCTTTCTTGATCCACACACACCCATTGTAAAGATACTTTTGATTTTATTATGACCGTGATGTAAATTCCACTGCGATTGAGGAGTTCATTTTTGGAGATAATCTTCGTAAGAGAATTGTCTGTTTCTTCTACAGGTGTTTTTAATGTTCTGAAACAAAAACTGGACCGCGGCTGCAACGTATTCACGAACTAATAACCTGTATTAAAACACATAAAAATAGTATACTACAGATACACACATAGTGACATAAGAGCAATTAATTACGAACATGGAATGACAGACAGTCATATTACATTACATACAGTAATTCAGGCTAAGAATGTACTTTCCGCGATGGGTGAAAGCAAGGGTGCGCTAGCTTTTCTCTCGTCTTTCTAATTTTGAGTAAACGTCTTCCTAATATTTATTTGAGTAAACACTTTTCTTATTTCAATAGTCAGTTTCTTTTTGTCGCCAATAGTATACTTGACGTCAATCAGTTTGTTAAGCTGCTATGATTTCTGAGCTTGGGTTACGAGATTTTGATTGTAGGCATGATTTTGTTTTTTCTCTGCACTTACTTCAGCCTTTCAACTTTTCACCCGTAAGCTTTGCTTGCAATTTTCGGGACTGAGGATGCGTAATTTTACGTGAAATCGATTTCCTATTAAAAATTTGCTGATCGATTCCTTGCTTACACCCATCGTGGAAAGTACATACTTGAATAGAGATATGTGCAAGTTTGACTCATCGCAAAAAGATGAAAGCAGAGCTCAGTCGCCTGATTCCTCGAAAGCATACAGAAACACTAGTGCTTTTAAGTGTCAGGCTAAGAAGATAGATGTTGGCTATCGGGGTGATTGTTTAGCTAAAAAAAAGAGGATAGGCATGTTAGTTGATTTAATCAATGTTAGTTGATGCAGTGAAATATATTTGAGCTTATGCAGCCGGCGCAAGACACTCACATAAAATGTGGTCCACAGCAGAAAGTGTTGCACGACCCAATAAAAGTGCTAAACGACGCCCACACTTTGCCGACCACTAGAGTAGACGATGGATGGCAGTAAAGTTACGGTGGTGGTCTTGCTGCACATTTTTACGTAAAGTCTCAGATTTGTCCTGGCTGTTGCCAAACATGGCACTGGTTCAAATTGTCCTCCATTGTTGCTGGTCTTATGTATATTGAATGGGTGTTCGAAAAATCCGTGGCGTGGGCCTAAGTGAGTAATATGCATACGTAAAAGCACAAAATAGAGAAAAGCTGCATTGGAAACATACTTCAATGTGGTGAAGAATTTGCAATAAATTGCAAAAACCCGGCTTTTGAAAATTCAATCCAAATGATTATCAGGCTTTCTGTTGCACGCAGGACCGGACGATTTGAAACACAAACCAATATTATAGGGGAAAAGTACTAATACGGGCTTGAAAGCACCCTGCTTTCTACGACGCCAGGGTCTTTAATCGTCACATAACAATAACTGTAGTCAGGATTGGTGGCACATAAACTAGCTATTCGTCAACGCCGACATGTTTCAGCGCTATCCATGCATGATTACTGAAGTTAAATGGTTTGGAGTTACATCTGTCGGATTTAACTAAATCTTTTCGACTTAGCCAAACGGTGAGATGTTTCGAGTCCTCCAGGATTGTTGCCTCTGCGACTCGCCCCAGGGGAATCGTCACCATGAAAACAAACCAAACGAATGCTTGTTTATAGTGTTTCGCACCAGGGCGTTCTTGTAGTATTTCATACAATACAATGCATCAAAGATGATTTACTTTTTTCTCTTTGGCCACCTTTGGTTGCCCATGAGCCCCTCAGAGCATATTTAAGTCCCTTCACGTAATATTGCCAAGTTATTCGCAGTTTGTTCTGTATTAATGATTTACCCACTTTACACTGCACTGTAATCGGATTCGCGTTGGATTGGGAATCTCACAAATCACTCAAGCACGACCGCGAGTGTCTCAACGAGCTGCTTGAGCACGCATTTTTTCAACCATATGCGATTCAGCGAATCCAAATAGGAGAAGTAGGTTGGGATTCCGACAATAAGCGATCGAGTGGAAAAGAGGTTGGATGGTTTGTGTCGAGTTTTGGGCAACGTTTTCTGTAGTTTGGTGCTAAAACCACTACCGTGGAACAGATCAGCCTATTCAAGCTAATCTGTAGCAAAAATGATGGATTAATTTATTCAAGAGTTTTGTCAGTAGGCTAGCCACACGTAGTTAGGGAAACAATCTGCATCATTGCATCGGTTAAGCAAACTGAAATATTATTCGGAAGGTTACAAGAGATGTAGCTATTAGGTTATTCCCATAATACTGATTAATAGGTTTTATGAAACCTTGGTATAGTAGAGTGATCAAACCTCTGGGCAAAATATGCAGTCGCCTAGCCTATTGGAAGTGGCTGACTTCAGTATACACTTTGAAATTTGTGTTCCAATTAAGGGCTATGATTTCTCAGTTCATAATGGAACTCATGGAGTAACATAAAATGTGTCATAAACGTTTATGACAAAGCTTACAGTTGCAATTTGGTGAATTCCAGTACCTACTGTCCATAAATTACGACTTACAAAGTGCTGTGAATCCTCATATTTTACACTCTGTTGTATTGTACCGCAGAGACTTGACTGGTTAATGGTCTTGACTGAAATCAACAAAGTGGTTTTGCAATGTGTAGAAAAAAACAAACTCCCGTTTCCTGCCTGTAGAAGCTATTCAAATTCTATTCAAGTCACTTGAAGAACGCAATTGGGATGCGATGCTGTTTTCATGACCTCGTCGCCCAGCGGTTCTCTACGATTTCTTCTGATCGCGGTTATTTTTCGGACTGTCACGTTTCGGCGATTCCAACTACAACTATGAAAATCTGTAGGGGTATCAGCTTTCACCTTTTCATTTTCACCTATTCCCCGAATTGACGCGTGAGCGATTCGTCGCCCTTGGCTTACCGTCGCGTTCACGAAGGTAAGCCAAGGGCGATGAATCGCTCACGCGTCAATCCGATGCGAATCTGACAACAGTGAAGTGTGAAGTGTGTAAATGTAGAATTTTGCTTTGTGCCTGGACATGTGACCTTTTGCAATCGGTTACGACATGGGCCAAAATTTGTTTCAAGATTTGGCAAAAACCCGAAGTAGCGGTTGAATGATATACATCAAACTAGACGAACAAGAAACAAAACGAACGCTAAAAATGCACAGGTTCGTTTTACTCGACATTGACGCGACGCAGGAACTCCATGTGACCAATTGGTGATTTAACTCAGACTTAACTAGGCCAGGTTGTGACTGTAACTGGACTCTTTTAAATTCAGATGACTCTGAATCCACTAGGACTCTTAGGGACTGTGACTTATGGCTGGAAAAATGCGACTCGGCCACTTCACTGCACTTATTCATGTTTCCGTTAACTTGTATCATTACTACCTCCACAACAGCTGAGCGTAATGTAGTTTACTTTTGTTTTTGAAATGTGTTCACGATGTTATTTTGAAACCTTCAAACATTCATTGCAAACTTTAGAGTGTGAAATGAAAACAGAGCATGACTGTGCGATGCAATATTTCTTGCCTGCATTTTCAAAAATTACCCAAATTTAATGCTTAAGGTATATGCTAACATTATATTTCATTCAGGATTTCGTCACGTTCAGTGGGAGTTTTATGTGAAAGCGTTTGATTCGGGTGAATTGTCAAGGGCTTGATTGTTTCAAGTGGTATGCATTTATTTGGAAACTCTGACCAACAAATTTTATATCTATTCCAAGCTGTACGACTCAAGAGTGACAACTACAGACAAATCCTTATTGGTGAATTATTTGCGTGGAAGCCTTGCTATAGAAAATGGAAAACCACTAGAGATTCTTTCTAAAAGCAACGTTTTGGGTCTGCATTTCATATCGTCGAGTAGTGGATATGGCATTGGAAAATACGGCTTCAGTGGAATGATAACTGCAGGTGAACAAATGGCTGAATGTTGACACTCGGATATTATTATCGATAAATGAGTAATAGCTTACCAGCTGTACGAAAAGGTTTGTGGTTGGGTCTGCTTCACTTTGCTTTGAAAAATTTCTCAATTTTGTCAAAACGGTTGCTGTTTCAAACAGTAAAAGATTCGAATCATGGGTCTTGCGTTTGCGTAGTGGTTATAGTTTAATACTTATCAACCTGAGTTAAATCTGAGCGTTTGCCTTCACAATGATATTTGCAGTTTGAAACGTATTTTAATGTTTTGTTACAAACAGGTAATTCACCTATGTCTAAACTAAATTAATTAAACCACAGTTTCCATGTGATTGAAAGGGTTGGGCTTATTCTAGGGTTAAAATGCACGAATTGCTTCTGTTGCTTGAATGATATTTTGCTAAAACGTGCGTTAACTTTGTCCAACCATCCAGAAAATCAATAGCCTACAATGAAGCAGTGTTCAATCTTCAAGACAGTGGATACTGATGATAGTAATTATAAACGTTTTTCTTGTTGCAGTCCCAAAATCAACGCGCTTACCTGCTAGAGGTATGTATTGGTGTAATGTGACTGTTGGCTTATCATTCGATTTATATTTCACAAATTGAAATGAAAAACGTGTGTGTCTTTAAATTTTGGAGCGGTCAACAAACCTTTCTCCATTGCAATAGTAGCTAATTCACAGCGGACGAAGCATTCGGCTTTTGAAAGTTTAGTATATTTAAGAAATGGGAAATCGATTTTCAAAAAGCTTTCGATGTCAGAAAGCTTTTCTTTGTTATCTTTGGAGACCTTATACTAAGGTCCTTATGCTAAAATCTCCATATTTCAGAGATCTTTTAATTGTTCGGGTAAAAAAATTGCTGAATTCATGAGTTTCTATTATTGAAAGTGTGCTTGACGTCATCTGTTGTACAACTGACGCCTGGAGATACGATTCATTTCAAATCTGAGAACTTCCCGAGAAATTATCTTCGAGGACGTTAATGCTGGATGTTCATTACAACCGGATCATCGCACTTCATCAAACTCACATTCTCATTTTTCAATTTGGACACTACGTATGGCGGCGACTATTTAAAGGTGAAATTTTATCGATTGAAACAAGAATGCTGCAGATCCAATTGCTCGAGAGGAAAACAATGCAATGCTTTTCATCCATCACTTTGAACCGTGAATCTCGCGAAACCATTTCAAACGGGTTCTGAGCAAAGTTTTGATTTTTTCATTTCAATCGGTTAAATTTTTTATTTATAAGCGACTTTTGCCGCATCTGTTGCAAATATATCACGGGTTTTACCCATGCATCTCCACAACATGCAAACGTTTTCTACGTTGGTGGATGCTGATGTCTTGCGTTAAAGCTGCAGAAACCGCACTGTATTGATCTAATGTGCAAACATGAAACTTATTTGCAAAGATTGATTAGCGATTACATGGAGAAGGCACAGTTTTCAGAAATCATCAAACATTTTTTGGTGGTGAAGATAATAATGGGACATTATGTTGTCTTTCACACTGAAATATTATTCGACACATACCGAGCCATTTCACTTTGATGTGTATGTGATAAGAAAAGTAACAGAACAAATTTGGACCAGCAGAATTTCAAATCATGCTGACACCCGATATTCTTTTTCTACTGTGATTTGTCCGATATGTTGACTTTTGTTGTTTTGATGTCATAAGTGTTTAGCACGATAACAGCATATCACTAGTTTTATGTGTGACCACTCGCTCATGTTCCTGTTGACTTCCAGGTTTTTTGGGTCCACAGCAACATAGCATACGATTTTGGTGTGAATTTATTTGTGAATCAATCAACTTAGGCTTCATTTGCATATGTTTTGCCAGCTTTATGACTCAACAGTGTCAACTGAAGATACTTCTCTATTGGTGAATTATTTGCGTGGAAACCTTGTTCTAGAAAACGGAAAACCACTAGAACTTATTTCCAAAAGCAACGTTTTGGGTTTACATTTCATATCAATGAGTAGTGGATATGGCATTGGAAAATATGGCTTCAGTGGGACAATAACTGCAGGTGTTGTGGCTGAATTTTAGTTCTAACAGTGACCAGAATTGTGTTCATGAACTAGCACGTTTACCAACGTTTACCTAAATAAACTATTCCATTTTGATCTTGAATGTTATGATATCCTTCAATCAACTACTTATATGTCACATAGAAAATCTGAAATTGAATATTGGAAAGGTTGGAAGGATGTGAAAAATCACAGAATGACTGTTCTGCACTATGACCCATCGAAATTTAATGTTCGATGTCCTGAATTTTGGGAGTTTTTGGTTTACTTAAGCAATCACGGTAAATAAGAGCATGATTTGCGAATAAAATACCATTGGCATTTAATTATGGAAATTACACATGGTAAGACGTTTTTTCACATAGTTATTTTTTTGCTACCGACAGCACTGTCGGTGAATACCGTTGCGTATAATATTGGAGATGGAATATGGGCTTAAACATTTTTGTGATTGTGAAATCATTTAAAACGCATGTTCGTATCCAAGCAGCAGCAATGGAGGTTGTGCTTTCTATTTTTGCTAAACTGGTATAATGCATTTTTTGTTTATCTTTTCGTGTATAGCCATGGATTGTCTCCAGAAGGTTGAAATTCAGTTTGTAATTTGTAATGACGGCAGTTAGCATGCAGAGCACCCTACAGGGTAAGTTGCTATAAAAAAGTCATTATTTTCCACGGTACCTATGTTACAAATTTAATGAATATCTGTTAGTGCTGTACTTTGATACCTTCTCCTGAAAAGAATATGCACAAAATAAGAATGTCTCAAGAACCCAAATAATTATCACAATCTTAACTTAATAACATATTATTTTTGACCGAAAATATTTTAAGTGCACCATCTTCCAAACTACTTATGAAATATTTGTTATTATTAGGGTTTCTAAAATCAAGATATATACTTTTTTTGGTGTTACATCGATGAAAATGGCAACGTTGTTTTTAGTTAACAATCAAATACCCAAATAAGGATTCTGATGACGTTACCTTCTTGTTCGATAAAGCCTTACGGTTAAAGTCTAGAAAAGTTTGTGCAATTCCATCCAGAAACAAATGTGTTTCTATGTTACATGAAATGGCGTGATGTTTAAACAGCAGCAGTAAAGTTCGAGAACAACCTTCCCAACTTGGCTCCCTCCGAAAATGCTGCCCCTTTGGGAGACACCAACATGGTGTCGTCAGCTGAATATAGCAGGCTATACAACATGGTGGTGTCAGTTGAATATAGCAGGCTATACAACACGGTGGTGTCAGTTGAATAGACGAAAAAAGCTTAGTTACTTGCATATTGGAAAACAGGACCATGGTTGGACTGACAGTATGGAGGTAATGTAGTGTAGGCGGCTTGATTTTGCTGCTCCCGCATGCGGGAAAATTCCGCTCTTGACCATGAGCTGACTGGGTGAAGAACATTTTTGCCAGTTAACTAACAGCTTCAGAAAAGAAGGGGCGGCGCGTAACTAGGCTACCTCCTGGATTGTGAAACACAGCAAGAATGAAACCAAAATCCATGTTATATTGTTTGTGCATTGTTTACCATGCATAAAATAATGCTTGTTTGAAAACAAATGAATGAATGTGGTAACGTCACCGTAACTGTCTAAACCACACCTTCTTGATCTTGGGAATATTTTCAAAACTAAACGTTGGGTAGTGGGAAATCCAATTAAACATTTAAGATATTTACCTTTTAAATTTGTTGGTCTGACTGAAAGTTAAAAGCCAAGTTCTGCAATCATTCAGATACCACCAGAAACCTGAGTGTCTGATTACAGGTAGGCGCATGATATAATTTTTATAGGATCACAATTTGTTCAAGATAAGGGAGTGCGCCAAAAGAGTTCAAAATATTCTTTGTTAACCTCGATTGTGACTGATTTGTTCACAAACCTGTGTGAATCAGTTTTGCCGTGGAGACAAACGTTTCACAAGTATTAAAACCAAATTTGAAATTAGCTCCAAAATACTATGCAGATGAAACGGTGATCCGGTCTCTCCAACGTTCTGTTGGTGACACCAGGGATGAAGTCCTAACAAAAAAGGTGTGGAACGCACCCAAAAAACAGCAATTGTAAAAACAGCTTCAAACTCATTTTAAAGTAAAACGTGAAAAAGGTGTGGGAACGCTGTTCCCACGCGTTCCTGTCCCACTACACCCCTGGGTGACACCGATACAGCTCTTGTATTGGATCACATTTGTCTTATATTTAAATATTTTCTGTGTTTCAGCAAAACTGTGAAGCTGCAACAGTCATTAGGAAGCCTTAGTAACCTCGTCATGAACAACAACAAAGACAAAAAGCTACAAACGTGGATAGAAGAAAAATCACAACAATCTATAAAGTTCCAACACACAGCTGAATGTGAATATTAAGAATTCTCGAATAATCACTGCAGTTGTCAAAGGGTTATAGCTGTTTCCAAATTTGGAAACGTTATCTATTAATTTAGATCCCCTTTGTTTTTAACATAAATTATGCGCAAGGTTGGGACAAGCTGAAAGCTGCTTTAAAGAATAATGTGTAAATACTTGCAGGAATTTCTTGATTTACTAAAAAATGTGTTTATGATATAGCAACGGAATTCTGTTCTAAATGTATTTTGCACTTGACACGTTGGTTATCGCACATTTTCATGTAGATTATGCTGAAAATAAACATCCATTTCAAAACTGCTGTTGCTTTCATTTCTTAGGCTTCAGCGTACAGGGATTGGTTAACACAATATTAACCGCATGCAAAAACTAGCTTCATTTTAGAGTTAGACATTAACAGTATTAATTTCAGTTTAACAGTGGTGATTAACAAGCAGGTAGAAAATAAATTTTAACCTTAATGTGAAAGATTTAACAAAACGATCAATTGAAATCGTTTCCAAAGTGCAGATTCGGACAATTGCAGCTGTTTGAAATGATGCACTGCCACTATGCTGATCTGTGATGTTTTTCTTTGATAAAGAAACTCAGAAAGAAAACACGAATTCTTGGTTGAATTGCGTAAGTTACCATAATACACAAAAGAGGGTTATGTGCTTTTGGCCCATTGCACGCTGCGTATATAAACGGCTGAGTCACGAATGGCAGATTTTATTTAATATTGGTGATGCACCAATGTTAAATAACTTAATGGCTAGTGAAACTAGTTATAATTAGCTGTAATTGGCAAAAGGTGTTTATCATGTTTTCCCGTCAGTTCGAGTGTTTTACAGATGTGCTTGTGGATGTAACTGTACTGTGTCCATCCGAATAATGAAAGAGTAGACCAGCACAGTAGGCTAGGAAAGGGATAACTTAGACTTGGAACTAAGTCCAACCACCCCCATCTTGGCAAATCTAAAAAGTAATAAAAATTGTTTTGGCCACCTGTACTTTGGGGCTTGCTAAGTACTCTTTCTGTTCTATAGATCACTGTTTTCAACCGGGGTTCCGCGGAACTTCAGGTTGCCGCGAGTGGCTGCCAGGGGTACTGCTGAAACAGACCGAAATTGCCTGGGACGAAATTCAAAACCGCAGTTCTATGCAGTTGTAGCAATGTAGACACTTTGATCTTTGCATAGGTTTCCATGACCAACGCGAACGTTTGCAGAAGGTTCAGCTTCCAATGAAAGGTTGAAAAACACTCGTGTAGATAATGCTGACGTTTGGATTGCATAGAAAGTGACTGGGTGAAGCGCATTTTTGCCAGTTAACTGACATAGGCGAATGCGATTCCATCTCCAGGAACTTTTCATCGACTTCCAAAACAATGATGAAACCCGTGCGATATTACCAGGATGGTCAGACTTTTGAATCAAGTGCAGTGAGCGTCTTCCGAAAGATTGGGAAAAAGTGAATCTATTATTAATACCTGAGTTTCCCACGACATATGTTGCTCAGCAACGATTCCACCAAGTACTGCGCATTTGCAATAAAAACTGCAATCGTCTTGACATGAACAAGACCGGTGGAACTCCATATGACTTAAGCTGAACAACTTCAACCTACTTTAAAAGACTGACAGAGAAAAAGGCAGGGGCAAGGATCGCAGTAGTTGGAACCAACTGTCTTTGGCAATGAATAACATTTTTTCTACAAATGCGATTGTATTCGTTTTGTTTGTTCGTTTTTTTGAGCTAACTAGATTCACGTTTATTTCATAAGTTCACTAACGTTTCAGCCAACACTGCATTCATAAATGGGGCTGGGGGCGATTTTTAAGCAAGGTTCCCGCATGGGGGAGATTGAACAAACGCTGCGAGTAAGCCAGAAGCCCGGAGAATTCCTGCGACCAACACTTTCATAGATCACGGGATTTTTACTTGGTTTAGACGTTTTCTTTCCCAATCGTCGCTAATCATCAGGGCAAGCAAAAGCCAATAAAGTCAAAATTTTTCTGCCATTTTTAAAGTTTATGAAACGTCGACAAACCAAACTTCACTTTGATACAATTAGCAATCCGAAGTTGAGTTTTTGTGAGAAAATAAACTGACTTATCTGACAATTTCAAAAAAGAGGCTTGGGAGAGAGTGTGTCCTGGCTCGTTCTTCTTTCAACTACGAATGCCTAGGAAAACTACAGTAGTTATAGCTAGCCGTAAGTTAGCGAATGTCCTTATCGTGTTTATCCATCAATTCGAGTGCTTTGCTGTACTGTGGATACAGCTTTACTGTGTTGATCTGACTTGTGGCAGAGTATAACAGAACGTTAGGCTAGGACGAGAGTAACTTAGACCGGCGAGCAAGCCTAAACACCGCATCTTGGCTAAACTAAGGAGTCCAAACAATCATTTTCGCCACCTGTTCTTTGCGGCTTGCTGTGAAATCATTTTGTTGTGAAATTAATGCCGACAGTTGCTGCCATTTTTCCAGCTAACTAGCACCAGCGAATGCGATTCCACCATCTAGGAAGGTCCTAATGGCATTCAAAGCGACGATGAAGCCGTTGTTATATTTCTTACACTCCGAAGGTCAAATGTTTGGATTAAGGGCAGGGAGCGTTTTCCAAAACGTTGGGTAAACGTTAAGCTATTATTACTGGCTTTTCCCACGAAGTATTTTGCTGAGCAAGGTTTCTGTCCTGTATTGCACACGCGTGACAACTGTTGCGATCGGAAAGCCCGAGCGGCATGTGCGCAAAACGTCGCACTGTGGCAGCAAGCAACAACACACTTCACTCGACGAGATCACTCAATTATTGCTTGTTCGCGTGTGGTGTTGTTCTTAGCGCGCATCCCGTTCGTGGTGAATCGCACATTTAACGCAACGACAACGGAGAGGTTGCAACACAACTAACGCAACCGTCTTGGCACGAACAAGACCAGGAAAACCAGAGTTACAAACCGGCCTCATTTTGAAGTCCGAACACGGCCCGAGCCCGACATTTATTTTTGTAGCCCGTTTTAGGCCCGAAAGCAAAATTTACCAGGTGAGTCAAGATAAGCGCTACTGCGGAGTATCAGAAAGCGTAGTGCTCCGTTATAGCTGCTGCCAGTGCAAGGCTTTATCACACCTTGACCAAAGCATTGGCTTAAACAATCACAAACTCAGCTTGTTAGTCAACGATAATGCTGCAGAATGTAATCTTCTTAGAGAAAAAATCAAACCATCACGAAACTATCCACGATAGCGCTATAGGCATAAAAGAAACTATCTAGTATAGCGCTACAGGCATGAATAACCTGTTTGTAGGCCATCGTTTCTTGAAACCAGCCAACAATCGCAGGAGTGATTGATCTCTTCGACACAATGCCATCGCGTGCTAATATCCGCACCATTGTCATCTTTTGAAAAGGTGTGTGAGACTAATTCCGAGCAGAGAACAAAATAACGCAGCTGTGTTTGGAAAACGAATTAGCTGAAGAAAAATTACAATCACTTCACTCACAGAAGTCACCGCGGTGAGCACAACAAACGTCAAAAAAGAAAAAATTAGTTACTCTGAATGTTATTAAAAAGTTTTATGTGCAGGTCCGAAACCGGCCAGAAATATTTTGACAAAATTAAGCCCGAACCCGGCCCGAGCCCTGCCCGACAAAGAAAGGTCAGACTTACAACAGTGGGGGAAACGCCATACGCCAAAAATGTACCGGACATCACGTGTGCCCGTAATCCAAAGTCGCTTGAGCCATGTCATCAGCTGATCCAATGAGCCAATATTGGGCCGCAGTATCGGCTCAATGGATCGGCCGATGTTGTCATCAAAATAACTGCAAAACAAACCTCAATCATGACGTCATCGACCAAAACTCCCTAACGCAAAACTTAAAAATTTGCTTTCTATTCCAAACTGCAAGTCTTCACAAGTCTTTAGAGGGTTTGAACAGCTCTTCAGCTCAACCTGCTGCCGAGTTATGGCTGGTCAATATTTGAAAGTTTGGTCTGAAATGGCTGATGTTACATTCTGTGTGACTTTTTTATTTTTGTACAAAATTGTTTTTTTGAGCAATAATTTTGATTACAATATCCTGGAAACCCAATCAAGGGCTCAAAAAAGGGGGATTTTTGCCTAGTTTTCAAAAAAAACAAGCGTCGAAAAATGGCTGGTTGGGTTGGCGTCCACGCCAGATAAAGTTGGACAAAAATTCGAAAACAGCCTCACGTGTGACGTCATCCCAGGTAACTCTTAACTCGATTGAATAGACTTTTTTTGCAACCGAAACCAGAAGACATTCTGAATCCGTAGAGGGTTTGAACAGCTCTCTAGCTCCAGCGGCTGGTGATATATGGTGATAAAAGTGCCGGCCATCATATTGGCCTGCACGGGCGTTAAAGGGACATCTTGCAGCTTGCTTTGAATGAGCTTGCAGACAAACACAATCGCAAGGCACAATCGGATTAGTCGGAACCAGCTTGTATTTCAGAAATGAATGACTTTTATTTTGCAAATCAATTTGCATTCGTTTTGTTTGTTCGTGTGGTTTTGTGCTAACTTGATTTCCCATTAATATTTCATTAGCACTGAATTATTTTCAAAGCAAAAAAATATTTTCAGACAACGTACAAATTATAGGTAGGTGCGGTTTTCAATGAAAGTTCGTGTAGGTGGGCGATTTAATTGGTAGTTACATTGCTTGTTTGTTTCCAGTACTTGATTTTGCGTTGGATCATGTTTCTAAGTTCATTGTAGAGACGTTTGTAATCAATATTTGTGGTTTTGCGCCAACGTTTGTAACAATGAGATTGCTTGCGAATTAAAATTTTAAGCTCCAGATTAAATCAATGCTTGTTTCATTTAGAAGGGTAAATCATTTTCGTAGGAATAAAGTTTTGAGTGTTTTCGATAACGTCTGTAATATTAAGTAGGGCACAGTCAACATTGGGTGAGTTAATGATAAGAAATTCCCAAGGAGATGCATGGAGAGCATTATTTAAATCTGACGTATTTCCTTTGGCGTAATCCCACACAATAAATGGTTTTAAAAGCTTTTCAACACTGAAGTGAAAGTTAAGTTCAGTAAAAATGAGATTGTGATCTAAGTTGTTTATAGGATCTGAAATACCATGAGAAAGTACAGCGGAGGGTATATTTGTTAATACCCAATTAAGAATCTTACATTCGCGAGAAGGACTGTCAATTAATTGCTGAAGTCTGTATAGGTTTTGGTGGGAAAACCTTTAGGTTTTGGTGGGAATCTAGGCTATTGTCTGCATCCAGGAATCATCTCACAACTTTTTGCAGACCCTCCGTCCACTACGCATGTTTAAGATTGTGTTTCGCGATAGTTCACTTTATCCAAAACAATTGTCTTTATTTTTTCTGGTGAGGCTGATCAGCGCAAACATCACCAAAACGTTGGTTTGGAAAACATGAATGTGACGTCAAATTATGACGTCACAAACAACGCGAACAAAGAACAAATGACACCACACGCCTCTGAATGAAACCCCCGATGAAAAGTTCCTGCGTACGCCACTGGTTCAAGCCATAATATTTGTACGTCGGGTGATTCGAAGTCGTAGCAGCGAACACAATAAATGTTATTTTTAACTAAAGCTGAAACGCCACCACCATGCCGATTGTGATCTAAGAGAATAGGATCACGATAATCATATAGACGAATAGAGTTTGTGTCGATCGAGATATCCCATCAAGTTTCCGTTAAGCATATGACAGCAAAGTCACATTCAGCAGCGAGATTATTAGATTTTTCCAGCTTGATAGTTTTATTGTGAGCAATGACGCTTCTGCACTATTCACACGTAGGACTGAAAAGTCAGATGATCTTACCACCATTTCAACGATTTTAACTAATCAGGTAAGACCTTCTCACCGTTAGCGTAAAGGCAGCAGTCAGCGCTTTCGAATTCTTTTTTCCAGATGCAAATAGTTGAGACACTCGGGTTTTTTACATGGCGCTTTAAGTGAGCTCATGAGCTCACTTTCCTGGTCACGTGACACGATTACTGCTGATTCACGCACTGCTTGACTGATCGAATGAGCTATCGGGAAAGTGAGCACAGCACGCTCGTAGTTGCTTGGTGAGCTCCCTGGTAAAAGTGAGCTCCCTGGTAAAAGTGTGTTCGCGAAGCAGCCACCGTAGGTTTGGCTGTCGCTGTAACGCCTGCGTTGGTTGGATGATGGAAGGGTGAATTTAAATCACGTCTGCTGTTTCGAAATGGTACAACATGTTGATTTAACATACTTTTACATTCCATATTGCAGTAAATAACGACATCAAACCGCTGTGTGACTGGAGTGTAGTGAAATTCTGTAGGCTACGTAACATGCCCTGGTTG
>Ga0210059_1009043_pt1 | contig 15617 bp, 16 predicted proteins | sample Ectturendosymbi2_FD_188042 | JGI IMG/M metagenome (GOLD analysis project Ga0210059, IMG submission 188042) | Ecteinascidia turbinata endosymbiont from Florida, USA - Sample 2 (SPAdes) (version 2) | ecosystem: Host-associated > Tunicates > Ascidians > Unclassified | place: Key West, Florida... | reverse complement strand
TAAACTAGTGATTTTCGACCGGTGTTCGATGGAACACTAGTCAAACTTATCAAATTTCCTGCGGAACACCTGACGATCTTTCACGGAACACTAGTTTTCCGCGGAACACCGGTTGAAAATCACTGCTCTACCTTACTCTCTGGACTGGGGAATTGTATTCAGTCTATTTATCTGACACTAGTGGCCATCGAAGAAGTTTCGTAAAGTCGGAGTGGGGCGCAGCAGTTTGAGTAATTTGCAAATCTGTAGGATCTCAAAAGCAGTCATTGGCGTAGCAGTCAGATTCTCTCAGCCACGGACTTAAACTCGTCTCAGCCAGATTCTGACTGATATCTTCTTGCCTGAAATGCAGCAGTACGGAGTGACTTACCCTTTCTTACAGCGTTAGAAGGACGAGGACTCGTTATGGCATGCGAGCGTTCTTGTTCTATTACGACTGACCGTCGTGTTATGTCACAATACCACAGTTTTGTCATAATGCGTGGTGGTACTGGCACAACACGCCCAACTCAGTGCATTAGGTAAAGGCGCTGTGTTGATGCAGCTTTGCAATTTATGAACGTGTGTGGCGCAAAATAGAGATTCAAGAAACTGTAAATACAGATTTTAATTTTTGCCAAGCAATTTTTGCGCCCCGTCAAAGCGGCGCCCATGGCACGTGCCATACCCTAGATACGCCACTGCGCAGGAGTGTTAAGCCGCAACCGGTATGTATCGTGGTTTGCGCAGTTCCGCAAGGAGCTGAGCCTGGTAGAAAGTGTACACCCAGCTGAAATGAAACTCTGCCCGGGTTTTCACAGGTTTTCACAAATCTTTCGCATCCAAGCAGACAACTGTTGCTGTGCAGCAGTTCGTATTTTGGTGCCAAGAAGAGGTCAATTCTCCAAGTTCCGCAAAGACCAGCCGCTTGAGCCGTGCGCACTGTGGTGCACAAAGCTTCACAAGTTGTGCAAAAGCATTTCGTCTCGGTGCACTATTCCGAGGTCCGTTCTGGCCCAGTGTGGTGCCGCCCGACAGGGCTTCAGAAGTAGTCTCTTTGAAGTGCAGACCGATTTCTTCAAAGGCAATCATTCCAAGTATAAGGGAAATATTTTTTGGCTCGGGCAGCCCCTACACGCAAAATTTTGGCTACGTTTTTCGTGGGGCTCACTCGGAGATGTGATGTTAGGTCTACTCTAGATCGTGGAGTATTAAACGTTTGCCTCACGCAGCCTCCTTGAAGTTGAAAGTTACACTTTTACGTCACTGCTTTCACCAAGGCTAAGTTTAAGCTCTCGGTTTGAGTGATTTCTTTAAGCAGTCCTGATTTTTGAGTTGCAAGTGTGGGTTTCCAGTCAATACTGTTGAAATTGTTCTGCAAATTGCATACGGCAACATGGACTGGCACGTGAGTCGAATTTAGTTTGTGTAAAAAGTTCAAACGTTGGATAAAACAGCTCATAATAGGCTAATTGAAGTTTGGATCGCGCTAAGTTTTTCTAAAGGTCTAAAGAGAGTTTTTTGCTTGCTGTGCAATATATGTCATTTCGTTTAACTTGTTAAATATGTAATGCACACAGCGATAAATCGAAAATAGCAAATTTCCATTCCTACAGGAAAGTTGACGATTGATCATACACCCTCTATTTAGGGATAGCCGGGAAACTCTGTGGCTAGACTAATTATAACGCGCTAACTAGTTTTAGGATCGTTATTGTTTGATTCCAATGAGATCCCAGTGTTGTTGCATTCATTCTTTTCAGAGTACGGTCGCCGGCGGTGATAACGCAAATCTGCCAGATGAAAGCTTCAGTAATGGGGAAGCTGGCGCTGTAAGGGGTTTCGCGGTTGCTGTTGCGTCAGATACCAAAGGCACTGTAGAGCATAAAGCTGCGATGACAGGAAATGATGATCTACAAGTGAGTGTCCGGTTTTGTCAGTCCTTACTCCCGACGTTCTACTGAGCTCGCGCAGTCAAACCTTTATTTTGGCAATACTTGTAGTAACGAGTTGGCTTTAGAAATAATGCATGATTTTGACGTCACGACGATCTCCTTATCGTCATTGCGTCTCTGCACGCTACCGCGAAACTGAGTCGCTGATCTGCTGTTTTTGGGGCTCGAATATGTTTTATTTGAAAGTATTCATCGTTTCGCACGCCGCAGAATGCTCATCCGTGAGAGCTTAAGTGGAGAAGGTGCATCTTGAAGTAAGAAAAGCTGGTGATAAATAGATTCGGCATTCAGCGATGGTGATTGAAAGTTAGCTGCTCACTTGCCCACGCGATAACTTCCTGCGATTTTCTATTTACACTACGACTTTCTGTGCTATATAAAGTGCTTAGGTTGTGTGTTCAGGAGTACGGTCAAGCCAACTTTAATATTTTGCAGACTAGCTGCGCATCGTTGTCAGCATGGTGTATCAACGTGAACAATAATGTCTTACAAAGTAGCGCACGCTATGCGAGACATTTGCTTTCGTTCAGTAACACTACAGGCCAGTAACTCAGGTTGGTTAATTAACTCTACGCCATCGTTATTATAAAAAAATTTGCGTTGCGCAGTATAATGGATTTAGTAGCTAGGCAGTGAATTGTCTTCGTTGGCTTATCGTCCATACAAAAAGTGCGGCATTTTTTTCTAAAGTTTTTTTTGTACGCTGCTTACGGTGTCGCGATGAATGCTTTAGAAAAGTTATGCAAGAAATGATCGTATGATTGGTACATATAATCGGAACTACCTCCGACTTGCTGCATGTCGTACTGAGCAGTTAAAGCGATTCAACAGATACTGGGTATTAAAAGCCAATGATTCGGTAAACCTCACCGAGACGCAGTAATTTGAAACAATCTGCTGCCGCAACCAGTCGCCTCATGAATAAGCTGTAACCACAGAAAACATGACATGAACCACAACTCATTGCCGCGTCTCGTTTTCTAGTCGTGATGGTGACCACCTGGTGAAGGACAAGACACAGGAAAAGCCAGTGGTGGCGTCGTATTGTTGAATCAATGCGCGCATACTCGTACACGTTCACATCCAGAGCTACCTTGTAATGTTTCTTTCGGTCGAGGAGAGTGTGCTGTATCTCAAATAACTTTAGATTTCCGAGCAACGATGTGGTCCCTGCGCACTTCTTGTTAGGCTTAGCCGCTTAGGATTAAGGCAAATGTTCCAGCAATAGTTTTGGGCTTTTTGTTGACATTCTCAAAACTCAAACAACCGTAAAAAATTTCCAAGGAGACAACATAACCGCGTGTACCAGTGCCAAGATTTTTTTAAAACCATCGAAACATCGTTTTAATTCTTACGTGGGTTGCCATTTTCAAGGTTTCCCTAGTTCGTTAAAAAATCTGTTCTGGATCAAACACAACAGTATTAGCCTGGATAGTGACGAAATGGGCATTTGTGTTACTACCGAAAGGTGGCCATTTAAAAATAAAATTGGGTAAAAATGAACGAGTGAAATAACAGCATCTGAAAGAACCACGTAAACACTGCTCATTTGCCAGATTCGTAAATAATCAAAGAAACCTTTTTGATGCGGTTCTACATTTGCTGCGCTTTTTGATGCAGTTCTATATTCCCCACAAGACTCCGCATTTTCGTACCCGACACCGGCACCCACCCCCCGTAATGGCCCTCCCAAGAAGAGCTTGGGTCCGCCTTAACCGCCTCCGCACCGGTATAGGACATTTCCGCTCCTGCTTGTACAAATGGGGTATGGCCTTCTCTGCGGCCTGTGAGTGTGGCGCAGAGCAAACCGTCGACCGTGTTGTCGTCCAATCCATCGACCTCCACATGGACTGCATGGCCGGACGGTGCTTGGACGATGAGACAGTTGAATGGCTGTTCAACAGCTGCCCCGAGATCTAGTGCGGCCAAGCAGTGGTTTCAACAACTCGTTCAAAAGAAGTATATTTGCTACGCTGCTTGTATCGTCAGCTGTGGCGCGCTTGCACGCTAGGGCAAAAAAATTGCAGATTTCGTGCATCGCACGAAGGTAGTGGATCGAATGCAAAACAAACTGCGTTCTGAAAAAGTTGCAAGAGGCGTCGGGCTGTGTTGGCTGTGCCTCGACCTCACGTAGCGCGTATGTCAATGTCGATACTGCTACAGTTACTGTAATTGGAGCTCGACCGATAAGACTAGTTTGGGCTAATAAGGATACCGATGTTTTTTTATATTCTATTGCCTATGACCGATGCCGATAATTTTGCATTTCTCGGAACTCCGTAAGAAACAGAAAGACATGGAGACTGTTGCGTTTTTGCAAAAGAATGATGTACAAATTTCACTAATTTAGGTTTCGGTAAAAAAACGCACAACACCGAATTCCGTGCAGACGTGGGCCAGACGTAAAACAGTCAAACACCACAGCGCAAACCGTGGTTAGTGTTTTGTCAGTCATCACCGTACTACACGAAAAGTAACTAATTCAAGTGGTCGGAGGGCTGCGCGCGTAAGGAACAGGGCGGAATATTAGCTTTCAATCAGAGGTGAGCATGAACGTGGGATTCCAAACACGAATATTGCCGATATATATATATATATATATACATATATATATATCTGTATCGGCGGATTTTTTCCGATGTGATGTATCGGTCGAGCTATACAATGAACTAAAAATTTCCTGGTTTAATGAAAAAGCCTCCGGCTGTTATGAACTTGTAATATCTCATTGACGCCTGTTTCGCTGGTTTCCGGTTTCGTTCTGCTAGTTCGCTGGACAAATAAAAGAATAACAAAAAATTAAACAAACAAACCGATGGGTCGTTATCCCAGACAGTGTACGTTAAGTCGCACGGCTTTCTTCATTAATCTATGACGGATCGCGATCTACTACAAACCGAGCCATGTTTATTGTTTGCAGCATGATAGCGAAGACGACGACGACGAAGAGCTTCTCAATCTGCGCTTTGACGCTTTAGCTTCGGCATATTACCGAAACGCCGAGATTGTCAAGGACAACAACGCGGACGCTGGGGAAAAACATTCGGACGGCAGTCACAAGAAAGAGAAGCCTAGAAAAAAGAAAGTGAAGCAGAAAGTCAAAGTGAGCATCGAATCTTCGAATGGATTTTATTTTGATGTGTGCATCCCATGAATAACGTTGCAAACAAAAAGCCTGGGCTCGTAATGTTGGTTGTTTCTCCGCTTCGACTGCTCAGTTCACCGATACGTTCAGTGTGCGCTGATGGTTGTTTGGAACGGCATTTCTGAAGCAAGCAGCGAAGTTTCTATGCTGTGATAGTTTATGTCGGTACTATTCAACCTGTTTTGCCGTAGCGCCTCCCTCGACGATATTTCAAGAACCATAGAGGAAATTAAACGAAGAAGTTTAAAAAATCATGACTTTTTTCGGCAATTTGGTCGTAACTTGAGTTTGGTTCTTTCTCCATTGCTGTCTATATTAAAGAAGCAATATCAATTATAGCACTTCTATTTTTTGTCTTGATTTCTGGAAGATAAGTAAACCTTCACATTAATAATTTTGAACATACGAAATACGACAGCAACGGTCTTTTCTGCAAGGTTTTACACTAATGAAATTTAAGCAAAGAAATGTAAATTTACTCTTGAGCAATTTACACTTAGGAACGCAACCTTCTGACTTAAAACGCCACTGATTTCCAGATGGACTCCGGAGTAGCTCCTCCTTTTCTGTTAGCTCATTTTCAAGTGGCTGCAGAATCCACAAGTTTGATTCCAGGATTTTGTCCTTAGCCTCTGGAAAGTACTCAACTTAGTTACCACTAAGTAAGTCCAAGTGACCACCAAAGGCGATTAGACAGGGTATTTTCCGAAGAAATATTCTTGAACTCCTACCAGCATTCTTGTATAAGCTGGCTTAGCATGATAAACAACTGAAGTTTCTTGACAAAGCATTCTTCTAGTCTGGAATTTTCATATTCAGCGCATTGATTCGTGTTAGTTGATTAAAATGTGTCAAGTCCTTCCACCAGAAGTTTTTTACTTGCGTACAAATCGACGCTATGTACGCCAGTTTTGCAATGCACAATGTGTTACGAAAATCGGCTGATTTCGGCCTGCTTGTTTGGTGTAGAACAAGGTCTCCAAACATTTTGCGAGAGGGCCACATAAGCTACTACACAATTCGAAGGCCAGACTTCTTACGTATTGTGAGTGTTTCGTGATATGTTACATTGTACCAAATCAAAATACTATTTGTAAGCATATCTTATTTTTTCATTATTGACAAAATGGCTTCGCCGGCCGGATGAAATGAGTTCGCGGGCCGGAGTTGGCCCGCGGGTCGTAGTTTGGAGACCCCTGGTGTAGAAGGGCCCCAGCTGTTCTCGAAGGAAGCTCAAAAACACGGTGAAGAACTTCGGCTGGGACCCAGCCACCCCCTGCTGAGTGGGGAAGAAATTCCTTGTCCGTTGAAGTCGTTTTATCACCAAGTTCTGCGAAAACTCTCCGTTGTTTTTCACTTTTGCGAAACGAGTTTAAAATATGTGCAACCTCCCGTTGGACGTAGTTAAATTCGTTTTGTTGGTTACCTACCTCGTTCCAGTAAGATTATGTTAGTAACTGCAGTATTGCCTCGCGGTGGAGAATGCAATGAATTTCTATGCAATCCGCAGACAATTGTTTTAATCTCCCACACCCTTCTCTGAGCTTGGCACGGGGCGACACTGCACGATCCGTTGTGAAAGATTTATGCTTTCATCATTTAGAGGCCTTCCCTAATTAAGAACTTTCCACTTCGTTGAAGCACATACCGCAGTTGCATTTTCTCCAACGGATTGACAGAATAAGTAATGCTCGACTATTATGTTGCTTCTGCATCCGGAAATCTACAGAACACCATTCGGCTATTAAATGAAATAGTTCCTTGTGAGCAACTAGGTTTAACTAAGGAACTGCTTGGGTTTTATCTAGTGTTGTGGATGCTGTTCCCTAAGGCGACCAGACACTTCGATCGAACAATGCTCCCATTGCCATAAATCAGTGGATCCCAAAGTATGGGTCGCTACCCGAACAAGACTTATTGTTTCAATGACTTTATAGCTGTTCAGACGGCGTTTTTGTTGCATGCAATGAATGCCCGCTTTACGTTTTAAACCCGTTTGCAGCTTATGCGCACGCCGTTGCTTAACAAGAGTTCAATGCGCAGTAGCGTTGTTTACAAGAAGCTTTCATGTGCCGTTATTGCGATTTTTCTGGCATTCTCGTCGCCGTTCGCAGAAAAAGAAAGCTCGAGATATAAATGCGAAAGATGATCAGGGAAGCTCAAAAGAGAAAGCGCCCAGAGCGCACGGGGTCGTTGATACCGCGGAAGAGAAAAAATACCGCCTGAAACCAAAAGTGTCAATCGAAACGCCGAACGTGGCCAATGATCGCGGCAAGGAATCCATGTGGAGGTTGGTTGCTTTCCATGCTAATTATCTTAACTCACTAAACTCGTCGAAATTTGATGCGCAACAATGTGTTTGGTTCGAACCGTGTTTTCGTTTCTTTGTTTGCGCAGCCTTCCTCATCGCAAACCTATAACACGAACCCTTGGAGAAGAAGTGAGGATGAAATCGATGAAGTATGCATCGAACGCTATCAGGTAAGAAGTGATAAATGAAGTACTGCATCGTGTTTTTTCTCTCGCTCCTCTAAGCCTGCGTTTTTGACAGAACGGAAGGCATGATTATACAAACAGATACGACCGTGGTTCATTCTAGTTACACGGCCTAGCAATTGTTGCTGGGATTTTTCGTTTCAGTTTGGTGCTAGCTTGAAGGTTAAGGTTTCACGAATTTGACAGTAGCGCGTTTTGTTTCATTTCTCCGTCTGTAAATTGTTTTATCAAACCACGTTTCGATCCAAACCCTGATTTGAGTGAAAAGGAACTTGCTCTTCACGAAGAAATAGGTTTTGTCATTGATCAGGCGCATGATTGTGGATGATGTTTAGAAAAGACTGGTGCACGTATTGATGGATTGGCTGTGTTCTAAAGTTTTCGTTGACGGCCTAACGTGAAAGCTTTCACATTGCTCTGCGTTTGCTGTTTCGAATGTCATTTTATTGTGATGTCTTTCACCTGCGCGACCGGCAAGCGACAGTAACTAACCAAGTCGACTGGCATCGAGGCCAACAAGAAAGACTGACGCATGTGAACCAAACGTTTTCTGCCAAAGTGTGAAAAGAAAATTGTCCTTTTTTTTTACAGGTTTTATTACAGAAATTTTTACAGACATTACTAAGATATATTTTCCCACTTGGTCAGCGTGTGATTAAGATTGTGGCCCGTTTTGCTTTGGCCACGTTCGGTAAATTTTTGCGCAACGTTCATGTTGCTAAAACAACGTAACAATTGTAGCAACACTATGCTCTTCAGTGCCCTTCATTGCTGATGGTCAAGGATGACGTTTTTGTTCCATCGAAAGCCGCTTTTAACAAACAAGCAGAAATGCGTCGAGTTCACTTTTCGTACTGTCTTTCTATATCAGAGCACTGGGATAGATGGAGCCCAGTTCTTTTTCTTCTCGTAGAAATTTAAAAGTCCCGGATGAAGGCAACAAACATGGCTCAGACGCGATGGAAAACACCCGATCGGAATCACCCAGCGTGACGTCTCCAGTCGCATCCACAGGTTCAAGCAAGCCCCCTAAGGTGAAACTTGGTGCACACCGGCCGACCGGCTATTGTTGTTTTATATTCACCCTTCTTGTTCCCGTCGTTTCGCAGATCGTCGCCGAAGACAATTACGAAGAAATTGAAATGGACATGGCGTACAGCGATTCTGACCTACCAGCCGCTGCCGAGGTGAACGCTTATGGTAGAAACCGTGACGGATGAGTAAATTCGCTGCTAGTTGTGCAAGGAATCATTGTTCTTGTTGTGTGTCCCTTGAAACAGTTGCCCCCAGCCTTTTCGTAACCGCGGGCCGGTCAACGTTTGACTATTTTACCGCGGCCCGGAAATACTCTCGTGCTTCCATAGAAAGCATCAACCAATCTCACGCGAAGAAAGCGAGTGGTGTCACCACCAGCATACATTTAGTTATTTCGCGACCCGGTACCGGTTTATCCGCGGCCCGGGGGCTGGGAACCACTGCTTAAAACGTTGCCTATCCCGCGACAGGACGCACCTGACGACAATTACGAAGAAGTACAGATGGACGTCGCGGACACTGATTCGGACGGAGAGTCGTACTTCATGCCGATTGCTGATGATGGGTTGGAATCGGAACAGGAAAGTGAGACATGATTTTACCTCCGTGGTTTTCCGCGTTTTTTTCCCCTTGGAATTTTGTACTGCTTTTGTGTATGTTATAATAAACAGAAATGTTAAACAATATCGACAGTATGTTGCGATAACAATAAGGCTTCGACAAGTGCAGAACACACAAACCGCTTGCCAGTGGTTACGGCGTTTCATGGCAAACAAATACCTGTGATTGATGGACAAAAAAGTGTTTGTCACAAGATATCTATCCGGTATCTGTGTGACGAAGCATTTGCAATGCTTCAGTGGGAAGCATATTTTCAAACCTGCGCTTAGGTTGTAGCGATCAAGAAACACTCAAATCGAGTTTAAAGCATTGTTTGGACACGTTTACGAGTTTGATTTTGTCGTTGCGGTATTTTCGTTTTTTGTTTACCGTTGATGATTATGAAATTTATTAGTCTACCACTTTCCCAACGTGCAGCCGATGACGAACTCTTCGACTCAGAAGATTTGCCCCTGCCTCCCGGTATAGAGCCCAAGCCGGATTTAACACCTACGCAAGAAAGCATATGGGAGTTACTCGATCGCCCTCTCGCAAAACAGTAATTTTTATGTTGTATTAATGTAAATAATTGAAATTGATTCCTTTTCAGAAGCGTCTGTAAAGCACATGCTGCTCGTCGCAAATATATATGTTTAGTGTGTCTGCCTGAATTGTCTGCCACCTTGGTGTCCATCATCAACCACTCTTTGGACACAGGTGTAGTACCTTCTCACTTGAAAAAGGCACGAGTTACACCAGTGCCAAAATCGCGCGCGGCCTCATATGACGATGTAAGCACCTATCGACCTATCTCACAGTTACCGTTTATCTCAAGTGCTTGAACGAGTGGTCACGAACCGCATTCGTCCTCACCTCGAAGAATACCACCTCTTCGACAAACACCAGTCGGCTTACCGTGCGGCCCACTCCACCGAAGCAGCCCTCCTTCGTGTACACCATGATATAACGTCAGCCTTGGACAAGGGCTCCACTGTGGCCTTGGTGATGTTGGACCAATCTGCTGCCTTCGATGTGATTGATCATGATATACTCCTGCAGCGCCTTGAATTTGTCTTCGGTATTTCAGGCCGAGGTCTTAAATGGTTTGGCTCGTACCTGCAGGATCGGAGTCGGTGTGTCTGTGTAGGGAAGATGTCTCCAAAACACTTCCTGTGGTTTGCGGAGCACGCCAAGGCTCAGTACTGGGTCCTCTCCTATATACTATGTACACCAAATCAATAGGGGAAATGTGTCGGAGACATAATGTGTTGTACCATTGCTATGCTGACGACATCCAGCTCGACTGCGCAGCTGAGGGCAGCGAAGACTTAGCAGCAAAATTAAGTTCCATAAACGAATGTATTGATGAGCTGAAGTTATGGATGGGATGTAGTATGCTCAAACTTAATTCTAAAAAAACGGAGTTCATCATGTTTGCTTCGAAAAAGTCTCCTGGTCGCAATATGACACCGTCGTTGCCTTTGCACTTGCGAGACATAAACATATCTTCTTACGCACGGTCTCTGGGTGTAATTTTTGACAGTGCATTGTCGTTTGCTGAACATATTGACTACTTTATTAAATCCTATAACTTCTACATTAGAAATATTGGACGAATCCGACAGTTTCTCTCCATAAAAGCCTGTGAGAGGCTTGCTGCTGCATTGGTAACATCCCGCCATGACTATTGCAACTCTCTACTAAACGGTCTGTCACAAACGCACATGTTGCGACTACAACGCGTTCTACAATACGATACAGTATGTGATTGATCGAACACTTGCATTCAAGGGTGTAAAGCAACTATGTCCAACTCAGTGAGCCAAAAATTTTGTCACTATCTTAACCAGGGCCACACATCAATGAGGGCCGCAGATCGAATGGTTTACTTTGATTTTAGAAAAATAAATTTGTTTTAAGCTAATATACTGAAAGCGTTCGAATCCTAACTGCAGTGGTAACAGACGTGATAAAGTGGTACTGACTAGTGACTACCTGCATCAACAACAGTGAAAACCTCAATTAGGCCGCACAAAACCTTCGACCGGGCCGCGTGTTGGACATAGCTGATGTAAAGCATTTTACTTATTCGCTTTAAGCCTCGTACGACCTTGCCAAAATATTTATTTTTTCGTTACACGTTTGAAAATATTTTGACAAGATTTTCGCTTTCTAGGGACGGATCTGCAGAATTTCCTGCACCTGGGGCTTCCGCCAATCAGAGCAAGCCACGTGAACCCGACTACCAGGCCGAGACCCCTCTCTCGCCCACCGATTCGTTCACCGCGGAGTTTCATCACGCCTTCGACTCGCTGGAGTTTCCGAACATCATGGACTCGTCCTTGTCAGACGCTTACCAGGAAAACGCAGGGATGGACGAGGGGGGAAACATTGCGTGCTCGTCGACGTCGATGGAGCTCTTGAGCAGGACTTCGAACCCTTTGTCAAGGGCATCCAGCCAGGACAGTAGTCAGCGTGATGTTGATGAGGTTGGTATTGGTTCTTGTTCAGCCATTTTTAATGAAATACAAACCGTCTTTTGGACTTGTGCTCTTTTGGTGAACTGAAACATCTTATTTTATTAAACGTTTTAGCTTAGTCATAAGCCATCACCAGGAATGCAAATAACACCATCTTAATCAGAAAATTGACAAAGAGCTGTGCTGCTGGTGTTATGCCGAAGGTATATTAGCTTTTTTAAATCAGGTCTCCAATCACATTGCGAACATTGCAAATCATGTATCTGCCGAACGCTAAACGACTTTCCGTTCCCATGCGTGAGGCATCACAGCGACTGCAAATCCATTTCCCGAACAAATGATTGCAACCCATGTTCTCAGGTTGCTTAAATGTTGCAACACACACTGCAGCACTGTGCCACAGCCGTCGTGACGCATTTCCGTCTCCAGTTGTCACTCAAAAATTGGTGGCTGTTTAGAAAGGAAGCGCTGATTGGTCGTCGCCTTAGTGGAGTCTATTGAAACCAGGAATCACGAGTTTTCACGATGTACGCGAAAACTGCAAACAGTGTATTTGGCCAAGTTAATCCAATTTCTTCTGAAGGCGTAAATTTGCCTGCATCGCGTTTTGCTTCCATTTATCGTACCGATGCATCAAAACATCTAAAACCTAATACTAAAGAACAATATACTTTTACCTTATTTCTATTAATCAACTGTTCCATCAAGTAGCCTTGCCGCGGGGAGGTCTGCAGTTGTAATGGCCCCAAGTCCTTATCAGCCTCCCATCCTTCTTACATGATGAATTAGTCTACTTGTGACTTCAGCATTATGTGCAGCGGTGCTAAACATCACAGTAGCTGTGTTAGTTCCATGCTACGGCATGCTCTGCTACCGCCGCATATCTATGCTCGTGTTCTTTCATTCATCTGTGTGTACCTTGTTAGCGCCATGTGTGCGTAAGTTGTACTCTGTTGTGTGCAGTGACGTAACGAGGGGGGGGCAAGGGGGTCACATTTACCCTGGCGCCAATTCACTATGGGGGCGTTGAATTACTGCGGGAGCCGCGGAAAGGTTCCAGCAATGTCACAAGTACTTCCTTCAATACAGTAAATTTTCTTTCGAAAGAGCTCAGGGTCCACCATGTGTCGCCAAACTTCGACCATGGGGGCGCCGGTGCGACCACGGGGGCGCCAAACTTGTTTTTTTTGCCCCGGGCGCTATCTAACCTCGTTACACCGCTGGTTGTATGGTGATGTGAAGATGTTTAAACGATAAGCAATCCTTGAGCGAGAGACTCAACATCTGTTTGTTCAGTCTGCCGAAAGTGCTGGTGAACCAATCCGCGTTCATCTTACATTTCAATGTGGAGTGACGCGTTGCAAAAACAAGTATTCAGACATTAATATGTTGCTTTGTATCTGAAATATTTCTGACCCGACGCCAATTGCCTCTCATGTTCAGGTTAACCGATCGTCTGTCGATGAAACCGAGGAAATGCGCAAGCAGTTGTTGCAGCAAATAAGTGAAAGAAGGATGAAGGCAGCAGGTGAGACTCGACCGATCAAGTTTACTGCGCATAACGGTGTTGATCCGATTACTACACAAAGGGTTTGCGCAGCCCAAACAAAAACTGCGTCCGACTCATTGATTCACATGTAAAAACAACACTGGCTTTTAAATGCTCACTGTTGGTCACACAGGCACGTGCCATTCTCCCTAGGTGTTGTTGAAGTCTAATGTTTGCAAACGGCAAGATCAGGGACTGCTTTTCTATCGCAAGCCCTTTATTTTTCTCGCGTCGCTCAGATGGGTGAGCCTTTGTTGCTGGTTTTGTGTGCGGGTCCTTCTTCTGTTAAACATTTCCGCTGCCACGTTTCGACACACCATTATCTCCGAGGTGTTTCGCAAGAAATCCATTTAATAACATTGTGTCCTCCAGTCAATCCGATAGTGAGCTTTAGCCTATCATGGCCTTTACATAAGAGTCCTTCCACTCGAAATTGCGATAAACTAATATTCGGCTTCAGCTCGTTCTTTCTGACGTTATGGTGCGACTGTAAGTTGTTGCTTTTGCGTCTTGATCATTGCAGAGCTTTCTGCAACGCTGTTTGTTCGCCCGACTTCGTGTTTAATTAGAATGTTCAATCAGTCAGCGCAGCGTTCTGCTCTGGGCGGAACTTGCAATCCGTCGCGCAAGCAGCTTGAATCCGCACACGATGTGTGTGCATGCCTGTGTCGAAGGATTCGCAAGTCTTCTTTCTGAACAGCAAACGAGAGTTACTTAATTTACTTGAACCGCAAAAAAGGAAAGACTTGTTTCATGTGAACCAGATTATTCTATCTTGGTCAGGTGCTGAGTGTTTTGTAGCTGATGTGATTGTCCTTCCTTGTCATTTAAAACCGGTCCTAGTGTTTAACACGTAAGGTTTGGTTACGTAAGCTCTTGTGATAGTTTACTGTACATGTCGTTTTCCAACCGGGAAATACAATTTCCTTTTCCCCTGTGGTGACTGTTATAAGCACAACACAGCCAGTTTATTGACGTGGCTTGAAACGACTGAAGGTCAGTTCCTTCAAAAAGAAAAAAACGAAACGCATTACACTGACATCCAAACTGCGACCGATCGCCAGACCAACCAGCGCATAATGCGATACTGGCGGATAAGCAAACACTCGAAGGCTGCGGCAACCAAGCAAGCGCCATGCAATGATTACGCACGCGCGACCAATGAACACAAGAAACGGAATAATAACCACACGCGCATTCCACGACAATAACTTAAAAGATGTTTTTTGCAGGTGACGGTTATTAATTTATTGTGCATTTGAACTGCCACCCCTAAAAGCCTTAAAGCGTATAATCAGAAATAGCGGTGTGGTTTTTAAAATGTTTTTATTTTTTCAACAAGGTTACCTTACGCTCAAAAATCCAATCCTGTAGCGCAGTTATTAGTATGTTAGGAAAAGCGACTTGTGGCTTGCGCGTCAGTTTGAACTTTTACTTTACGCATCACAGGCTTAGGTTTTCTTTTTTTGCTCTTCTACTGACTCTGTGTTGCTCGTGTAACCGTCATGGACATGTCGGGGTTAACTTACTTTAAAGCGCTACAGGTATCAGGGCCCTCTTGGAAGCCGTCTCCGTGGACTTGTTTTGTAAAACGTCTTCGAAGAATGTTTGAAAGCAATTTGGAAACCCATGCGACAGTATTATACTTGTTGCCAAAATATATTTTTCCATTTGGTGTCACTGAAGATAAAATGCCAAGCAATTTGAAAAAGCAAAAAAGCAACATTATGTCGATCGCTTCATGCAGCGCTGCAATCTATTACCCTGCAGAAATGTTTCTAGCAAACTTCTATTGTTGCTCGATTGATCATCTTCAACGGCACTGCGGATCAAACGCATTGAATTTCTTGCATTACCAGTAGCAAACGCGTATTTCACTAGCGATTTGTAAAATACAATTTAAAGGTTTTTACTTCTATAGATCAAACCCTTAAATTATATAACACTGCACAGAGCCTGGGAACAGCTAAACCTAAATCTTAAGACCCCTTCGCTTTCCCGGATGATTGCTGTGTTTTCTTCAATGTTGGGTAATTTGTTGATTTCTGGTTTAACACATTCTGCTTTTTATATAGCAGCGGCATGATGCCTTTTGTTTTTGTAGCTGGCCAGTGCCGAGTTAAATTAGCACACGTTTTCATTTGATCTGTAAAAATCTTACATTCTTGGTTTCCAGATGAACCGGATGCCGCGGCCAACAATTCCGCTGCGGAGAGAAGCGCAAATTCGCCACCACTCGCCGCTGCTGCTGCTGCTGTTGTGGAGGAGGAGGCCCATTCGCAAAACGATGCCCACTTTTCTGCTCTCGAAAATCAAAACAGTGCGGTAGTTGGCGAGACCGGCGTGTTTCGACCCGTTTTGCGTCGCGCTGAACCGTC
>Ga0210059_1009042_pt1 | contig 15617 bp, 14 predicted proteins | sample Ectturendosymbi2_FD_188042 | JGI IMG/M metagenome (GOLD analysis project Ga0210059, IMG submission 188042) | Ecteinascidia turbinata endosymbiont from Florida, USA - Sample 2 (SPAdes) (version 2) | ecosystem: Host-associated > Tunicates > Ascidians > Unclassified | place: Key West, Florida... | reverse complement strand
TGTCCAACTGTTGTTTCTCAACACTTACCAAAAAATGATAAACGGGGTTGGTTGACTAGATGACCGCCACGGTCTTTCGCCAATCCTATATGACACAGCGCCCCTCTTTGTTTACACTGATCAACTTTTGTGCCATTGTGTTTTCATTTGCTCTAATGATCGCTAACGATTGGCTTACTGCATGCGATGGCTTTTATGATGCTTCTGCTTGTTGGCTGAGTCATATGAAACAATAAACCATTACCGTTGATTCACTGTTTTGAAGTAAGTGAAGTAGGGTTTTCGAAGAATCTTCCTGCCATGCTGTGCCTTCATACCTCTACAAGGATTCTGACTGCACTTATGAATATCAAAGTTTCGAAGTACCTCTGTGGCACTTCGAAACTTGTCTTGAAACAATGACGCCGGAACAGCGGTAGGGCAGGGGGGCAGTAAAAGAGTTGAGAGCAATGGAAACTTATAAAAAATAAAAAATTTTTAGCAATTATGGTTGTTTCTATTCAACAACAATGACCTCAAAAATAATAACAAAAATTATAGAAAACCATTCTGAAATTTCTGGAAGAGCTGCAATAAATTTGTTTCAGTTCGATCTTCATGAACCATGAAATTACCTGCAATACGTTTATAAAAGGCACCTCCACCCCCGTTGTCCCCGTTATGAAAGAGCAGGAGGGCAATGCCACCGCTCTCCAGCGTCTTTGGAGGCCACAGTACAGCCATGATTTGTTTCGTACAGGAATGTTACTAGCTTTGCTGCAACGTTTGTTGTCGCATATTCGGAAGCAGACAGCGCAGAATTTAAATATGGAAGTTTATGATTTTAAAAATTTACATTTTCAGGCAAATCTCTGCGACGTTTTTTGCTGAAGACAAAAGCAGCACTATTATGGAGACTTAGTTTTAGGATGGGCTGTTGGCAAAAGACTGCCTTCAAGATTTCAATCAAAATGTTGGAGAAATACTGACTGAGCTATATACTGACTTATAGCTGAAAGTCTAGCAGAATTATTACTTAATACGCTATTCTTTTACGTGCACACAAGCTATTCTTTTGATTAAACAGAAGTGTCAATATAGCCGATCAGTATTAAATTTTCAGCTCAGCCTGAATGTTGACATTACGTATTGCCAAGTTCGTGACTTTTACTTTTAACAGTAGATGCCCTTAGATGTGATTACGCTGTACGTTTGTGAAAGTTTGGAATGCTGATCACGTTGCTGAATTATAGTACCGTGTGTCCGTGCCCAGTAACAAATGTAAGTAGGCTATATTAATTTGAAATTCATCTGTAAGCGTAAAGCAAAGCGTGATCAGTGTTGCTTTCAAAACACCTCTGAAAAATAATATTGGGAATCTGTATTTATAAAACTTCACTTCTACATCGACCTGGTGGATGTATTGGTTTCACACTAAGCTGTCCTCCCACATTCTACAACAAAATTGCGTCCATGAGAATATACAGTAGTTATCTATATATCTAAACGATACAGCATGTGAAGGCATACATTTACGATCCTTACGTTCGGCTTAGCTTCATCAAAAATACTGATTTCGTTCTGATTTCTCTTTAAATGTTCAACATAACACATGCATCTGATGCGCACACTCCTTTCAATGTCTGCAAGAATTAATAAACTGGTGGTTCATTGTGTTCAGCACCAAGTTTCCCATCGAATTTCAGAATAAATCGCTTCTTGAGAATAATGTGTGTTTCTTTATGAGTATAAAAGCGTAGCTTACGCTACGAAAAAGGTGGTCCACGCAATTCCCACCAAACGTTATCTGGGCAACGTTCAGAAGAAGCTTGAGAAACACTGTTTAAGACCTTCGTTAGGGTTGTCTGTCTTCGTTAGTTGAATACATTGGAATGCGTCTTTGTTTTTACTTTTATGATCATTGATAGAATAGTAGTTTAGTATGGTACTTGCTAATGGCAAAGTCATTTCTGATCCACATTTTCATCATTTTGTATCAAAGTGATCATCACCGCATGGGGTCACGTGATTCTTACCAAGAGAAGATTGACTGTGTCACCGCGTTTGATCCTCCACGTCGGTCCAGGAATTTGTGAATCATAACTTCGACGGCGTAGACGCAGCCAGTCAACAACAAAATCTGTTACCTCAACGTTGAGAGTGATATCCAGCAGCCCATTGTTGGAAACGTATTGTTTGGGTTGTTGGAAAGGCAAGCCACCTGCAGTGTAAAAATATAAACCATTCCATTATGATTGGTTCAAATTATTGTTTTGTAAGTTTTATTGAGCAGTAGCCAAGGCATACATTGTAAGGGAAAGCATCTTTACTGTCTTGCCGTAAATGCAATCCTAGTTTTCGCCTCTCACCTCAAACACTTGCACAAATGTATTTTCTGATTCACTGCTCAACACCGTAAGTTGATCTGGAAATGATAAAGCGATTCGATTGCACGTTGGCAGCCTATTCAAAACTTTTTCTTTGCATATTGAAGATGTTAGTTGGCGCTTAAGGTTTGCCAAAAACATTTTTGATTTTTTGTAATTTTGCTTGTCTCCAATACACGTCCTCGGTTGACAGAAGCAGTGTCTGTTTCTGGAAATTTCCCGTTTCTTGGTCGGTGACGTGTTTATTCCGGAAAACCAGAACAGGATATATAACGTCAGGGCTGCTAAATGAAACAATGGTGATGACCTTTGCAGTTTCCATTCACGTTGAAGGGAAGATGAGGATGACCTTAATTTTCAACGAAAATTTAGCAGGGTATCCGAAAAAATTACACTCTTTGTGTAATATGGAACTGAAACTGCATTGACCCTTATTCAAAATTTCCACATCCGAAATAATGCCTTATCTAGACTTTTAAACCCAAAATTAAAGTCAGGTTAGCGCTACGTGCTGTACGGATGAAAGCTCTGGACTGAGAAAAAGATACATCTTGTTGTTGTTTGTCAAACGAATGGCTAAACCAAACATTCTGTCGCTCATACGATCACACTCACGCCCACGCACGTGCTTTTACCCACACACACGCGCACGCACACGCCTACACAAGCGTGCAATCTAACACGCAGAAGCAAAAGTGCACGGAAAAACAAACTTTGACAAGCAGTAAGTAAATAAACAATAATTGTTTTTTTCCTGAAAGTGGCTTATGACTGAATGGGAACTTGGAATGAAATAAGATGTTTTCGATATTTGTGGCTATGCTCTTCACATTAAGAAGTTGTAGCAACGTTGTGTATTGTTTACCAAAATATTCCATACATACTAAAATCTTTCGCAGCTGTGCTTTTAAAATTGCTGCGGCATACACCTCATAGCAAAAACCACCAAACGGAGCCCCCAACACTGTGTCTTAATCCGACGCAGTAGTGGTCTTAGTGAGTGTGCAGGATGAGCAAGGGTGAGCAAAATGGGGTTCCCCATTTTAAACTTACGCGGTTTGAGGAGCCCCATTTTTAGATTACGTGCTTTCAAAAACTTTTGAGCTTTTGTTTATGAGCGTATTTTTATTATGATTACATGTTATTTAGTAGAAAACTTGGTTTGTTTTGCTGTGATTGTTAATGTTTTAACACATTTGGGTTTTCAACCTAAAGATGAAAAAACACATTTAAATGATAAAACATAAATAGCCTACTATATGATCAAAGGACAAGGGACCCCAGTCAAGATGTAAGAGGCTCCCAAACAAGATGTTAAGAGGCCCTAATCAAAGCATAAGCAAATCCTTTATTCTTTTGCCATGGTTAAGGGAACCCAATATTATTCATTCAATAAAAGATAAGGGGCTCCCAATCAAAATTTAAGAGGCTTCAAACTAAGAATATAGAGCCTTACTTTTATGAATCATTTTGTTTTTAGTTGCAAGATTTACCTGGTAGCCTACCATTCTTGCTTATTAATCTACTGATTACCCAGTTTACATATCCTTAAGCAAAATACCTTGTACACAAATCCATTAGCATAATGTTGTTTATTGAGCACATACCAAAGATTTGTAGTTTTGTGATATTGACTTGTCATAAGTGAAGAAGTTTTGAAATCTGATTAAAATGCGTGAGGCAATACTGCTTATTTCATTCCAGTATCATCATAAAAAATATTTGGTTTGTTCTTTCTCAATTGATTTACTGTAAAAAAGGCATGTTTATCTGTACATTTCGACAGTGGAAGTCCAAGAACAATAAGTTCTTACAAAGCTTAACTTGGTCCTAGGGTAATTCCATTGTTCAAACAGTTATGTGAGAAACTGGTTTTGTTGGACAAAATAATCTAAATACCAATGTGCTTGCGTATTTTTTTATGGTCTGTTGCATACTTCAATAGCTGCTAAAGCAAAGTTTCATAATTTGCTCTCAGTTTCATTCTGAGTCAGAACTGAATGTTTAATGTTTTTTGGGAAGACTTCCTTACTTTCTTCAACCGTTAATATTTTCTTTTACCCTGCAACTACTGGATTTTCACTGCAGTGATTCAGAAATGAATGTTGGTACTTGTAGTGTTAGTACATTTCCATCATACATTATTCAAATATACTTATAACAGGATGGATGTGTGAAGTTTTTGCGCAAAGTATAAGTTACTACTCTACCCTATTGACATAGTAGTACTAGTTGTTCGAAGTGGTGATTTTTGAGACTGCAGTAGTTTGTAGACGTATGGGTTGGATCCCTGTTTTTTGTGCAAGATGAAGGAATTAAATTAGAGATGTAGAGCAGGGTTGGTAGATACAATACAGTAGAATTTGCCTATAACGACTTCGGCTATACCGACAGTTCGCCTATAACGACGCGTTTAAGTCGGTTCCAGCAGAATTCCTATTTTTTACGTGCATTTCAGATCGGCTATATTGTCACTTCGCCTATAACAGTGGTCTTCAACCTTTTTTGGTCAATCGCCCCCCTACAGGAACTTTGCTATGAAATACTCCCCACTCATGATTTTATAGTGTTGTCCAAAATATTATTGTATCTTGAAAATACCGAGCAATATTGTCAGTACAGAAAAACGGACAAACAAAACGAATGCAATTGCGTTTGCAGAAAAAATGTTGTTCATTTCCAAAAAACAGTTGATTTCTTCCAAATACTGCAAACTTTTGCCCTGGCTTGTTATCTGTAATTTTTTTTTAAAGCAGGTTGCAAGTTGGTCAGTTTAAGCCGTATGACGTTTCCCTGGGTCTTTCTTGTTCATGTCAAGACGATTGCGGTGTTTATTACGCGTGTGCAATATTTGGCTGAAACCTTACCCAGGAAGGTTTCGCACGTCGTGCGAAACTCCAGTAGTAATGAAAGCTTAACTTTTCCCCAAACCTCCGGAAAACCCTCGCTGCACTTGATCCAAAAGTCTGACCATCCGTGTTAATAATATATGGCACAGGCTTCATCGGGCCCGTAGCCAGGTTTTAAGGTTTGTAGGGGCAAAATACGTTATTAGGGGGCAAAATTTTTGTCTGAATTATATGTTTGAAACAAATTTTTTTGGGATCAACAAATTGGGAGGCACAAAAAAATTGGTGGTCACTGCCCCAGAATACCCCCCGTGGCTACGGGCCTGGGCTTCATCATCGCTTTGGAAGTGGATTAAAAATTCTTGAATGTTGAGTCGCATCGCTGATATTAGTTGACTGGCAAACAGGCACTTCACCCAGTCACTTTCTACGCAATCCAACTTTTGGTGTGATCTCCACAACAGAATGACTGCTACAAAGCCTCAAATTTCAGGTGTCGAAAACAATTTTTTGGAATTCTTAGTTTAGTCAAGATGGGGTTAGTTGCACTTACTCGCTAGTGTAAGTTTTCTCTTTCCTAGTCTACTATGTAGGTATACTCTGTCATAAGTCAGATGCACGCAATACGGTTATATCCACAAGCATAATAAAACACTCGAACCGACTGAAAAACACGATAAGCACATTCTGCAATTTACGGCTAACTGTCATCAATTTCACTAGCCATTAATTGCTACGTAATCGTCTCGCAACAGTTATTTACTACGTATTTTTTCAGTCGAATACACTTAGTTCCATTGTTTCACTCAAGTCACCAACCAAAGTTTACAAAACACTTAATAACGGACTATGACGTGTTTGTCAATGAAACAATGGTTTGGTAATGCTCTGTGGAAGATCATATGAAGTCTTGCATCGAGGCAATTTTTCAAAGGATAACTACACTTGCAGGGATTTGTGACAGCTCATGGCGAAAAATAATTAGTCTAAACTTAATAGCAACTTTGACTAATATTCCCGATCGCTGTGATAGTCGTTGCGATGATTTAGTGATAGCAATTTTATGATTCTTGGACCATTTTTAGTATCTTCAAAGAAACTGAAGTTTTCCTCTTTCAGAAATGGAGTTCGCCGGTTAGGTATTTTCGGATAGGTATATCAGTATTGATTGCTTTCAACCAATATAAATATAATGAAACGAACTAATGCATACTACTGTATACGAGAAACATCCAAAATCCTGCGCGTGCTGATATGTATACATGCTTCCAAATATTATTGCTTGATGTCCCTTAGTTGACGCTGCTCATGCAACGGCTGGGTCAACAAACTAGCAACTACTTATTGCAATAGTTTCTCCACTATTGGGTTTTATTTTAAACATTAGGCTTAACAATATACCCAGAAATTCGTCATAACGGCAGTGAAAAATGTAGTTTTTATTTTTGGAATCAATTCAGACTTTCAGTCCACAGCCACTGAGTGAATTGCCGTAGCGCTCCTTGGACAAGAGCGTTCACCTCAACCGCCCCAGCAAGAAGCACACAATTCAGGCTTCGGCCTGCCGCCAATTGCCGTCACCAAAATTAACAAAAAACGGCAGTGCTTGGCTGCCAACCAGTAACACTTTCTCTAGCTTTGGGCAATGTACGATAAATCATTGTACAGGACAATTTTAGTTTGATTTTTACATCACCAGTCCTATATAGCCTATGTTGCTTTATAATGTTTGTTAGGAACCATGGAGTCGAAAGTGCATCAAATGATTTGGTTCCAAAGTGAAAAATGTAGTTTTTATTTTTGGAATCAATTCAGAATTTCAGTATACTCTAACCTGCAGAAATCGCCCCAGTGGAAACTAAAATCGCCCCCCAAATCTGGCAAATCACAAAATCGCCCCCTTAACACATTGAGTCGACCCAGGGGGGCGATTTCGCTCCCGTTGAAGACCGCTGGCCTATAGCGACGCTTTTTGTCGGTCCCCGCAGTATTTTGTGCGTATATAAAACAGTTTCAAGTTTTCTTTACCGTTTCAAGTGTAAGTTTGGCTATGTGGAGCCACCACACATATCTTTTGTATGACCGAATACGAACACAGAAGTTAAGCGGCCAATCGATGCAGTGGCGGATCCAGACCAGGCGTTTGGAGCAGTTAAATAGAGGGTGCCAAAAAGATCTTCACTTGCTTAAATACCAAAGGTTGTCTGCGACAAGCGTTGAGTGTCACACAAAAGTGGTTACCTTTTGTAGGCCAAAATCGTGGCTATTTTTATTGGTCGAAACTATGCGATTTTTCAGGGAATAACCACAGTTTGAAAGCGCTTTATCATTAATTCAGAAAAAGTTTGAAACGGGTCCCAAACAAAGGGCCTCATTTTTCACAAGCTACGCATATCTCGTATATCTACAAAATGTATTTAAAAGGCATAAAACCATGGTGCGCGCTAATTTTTGCCACTGTTTTGGCTATCCGTAGCGAGATCAGTGAAAAACATTGTCTGAAACGCATTCCTGACCTGGTTAGAAGTAGAACGGTTCTTCTCAGACTTGGACGTGACCACTCAAGTCCCACGATAGGAGTCCAACGAAAAGCTAAATGACGATCATGTTTCCCAGAGAAGCTTGTGCATTTGCGTGTACATCAAAAACGTATTTATTTTTGAAGCGACAATTCAAAAACAAAACGTGAATGAAAGGCATTTGCCAGGACAGTACTCCCTTTTAGGTAGCTCTGCTGGCCATCGTGAAAAACGATCTCATAATCGCATGATAAATTCACACTGGGCGTTAGAGGATATTACCCTAAAATACATTTAAAGCCACTTAAAAAGGTACATGTTCAATCAAGTGTTTAAAACCGTTTCACATTTTTTCGACATTGGAATACGGATGTGAAGAAAAAAAATCAATCCCACGTAGACCAGGTTATTAAAAAAGTTGTGACACTGTTCAACAAAAGTGGAGGCAACCAGGTTTAGGCCCCAAATTCACAGTCAATACCTCCAAAGTCAAGCTCGAGTCTCCCCATGAAGTCATTTTTCAATTCATTTTATACCAGTATACGAAGCCCCCGAACAAGCTCAAAGCCGCCTCCAATGCTGTTGGTCTGGCGATGGATCTGCTACCATCCATGGCAGAAAACACAGATGAGAAGAAACACAGATGGGCAGAAACCACAGATGAGAGGGCAGAAAACAAAGATGAGAATCAGCCTATCACCAATTTGAAACCACGAACCTTCGCCAACACCTCAGTCACCAGTAGAAAAGTTAAAATTTTCACCAGAAGATTGCTTTTCTGCTCAAATTATATGATGCAAGCGGAATGATCTAACAACCGATAAGCTAAGCATTTCTCTGTCGGTTGAAGATTTCGCTAACTATGCCAAATTTGTCTTTTCGTGGCCAGCGGGAGTTATCTACGGGTTTGCAGTTGCTACAAAAGGATCAAAATCACATAGCCATCAGTCACTGTAGCCTGACGCGTAGCCAGGTGGGGGCGAAAGGCGCCGTCATTCCTCCAAATTTGGACTGCAAATACTCAAATGTTAAGGAAAAATTTTCATGAACGCGTAAAACCAATTATTCAAATCCACCAAGATTAAAAAACTTTCAGGAAAAACTTACCGATATGTTTGGGCAATCTGCTTAAGCAGAATCATCGCCCTGCTAAAATCTTTCGTATTCGTGTTCCTCACAGCGGCGCAAAAATTCGGGCGAATTGAAATTTTTACCCCTCCCAAAGTCAAAGGTTCCCGCATGTGGTTAGAGCTGAGTACCATGACTTGTGGAGGTGCGTCGCTGCGCGCAGTAATCAGGGGCGTAACGACGGGGGTGCAAGGGAAACAATTCCCCGGGCACCGAATCACTATAGGGGCGGCAAATGATTGTGGGGGCGCCGAAAAGTCCTAACAATGTTACAAGTAGTACTTCAATTCAGTGCATTTGCTTCCGAAAAACCCCAAATTTGAACATGGGGGCGCCAAACTTGCTTCTTGCCCCGGGCGCCATGTAACTCGTTACGCGCCTAGCAGTAATTCAGTATTCCTCTGCGTTGTCCGTGTTGGCTATATGGGGTGAGGACTTGCACAATTGCATAGTTAGGTCACAATTTTTTGAGCTGATCGAGCACGCTCAATGCATGTTTGTCACATAGCGGCAAGTTGTTTGCTAACGTAGGCTATACATACCTATGTAGATTTTTACACGCTGCGTTATGGTTCAGTCAAGTGCTTAGTTCCGTCAAGAAACTCATCCACTCACCTTTATGTTGCAAACCTACGATGCAGACATACTGTGGACCAGGCGCGCAACCAGGGGGGGCATTTGGGGCATTTGCCTCCCCCGAAAATTTTTAAACATTGCATGGCAATTTTGACATTTGTAGCAACTTTCAAAGAATAAAGATGAAATTTTATATTCTAATCATTTTTTAGAAGTCTCATTGGAATTTTTCTTTGTCTTACTGGCAACTTCTCTCCTTACAAGAGTTTACTTGAGACAGGCCTTCTGATCGAAAATTTCGTAAATGACTGGTTTTTACTCACAAATATGCTGGAAGTGTCAAAGCTCGGGAGATAGTTTAAAATGTTCGTATTTCTAAGGCATTTTTATCTATTTGTTCGTGTACCATTTTTTCTTAGACGGGCCTCTATTTTCCTTCATGAAACTTTATAACATTAGGTTACTGTTGAACCGTGCAAATTGCTGGAACTTTCAAATTGATAAGAGAAATCTTGACATAGCAGTTAGTGCCTCGTCAAACCGCTTGTTCTTCTAAGACCTTTTGATTATTTTTGTTAGGGGCAGTGCGGATCACCATTATGTAAACGTAGTATATTTCTTAAAAAAACGTTGCTTAGCTGCATTTTCGGTTCGAAACCTGATAGTTTTCAACTAAATTTAGCGGGAGGACTGTTTCACATTTTAATGCCTTTCTGGGTTGATACCAGTACCACGGCTTGGGAAAAAGGTTTAGTAAAGCGTCATATGAGTGCTAGTCAAGTGGTGAACGCATCTACCTAATAGACCACTTTGGCACCAAATGACGCTTTACAAGACCCTAACTTTTGCAACCAGTGCAAGCCCTGAAAGCTCATAGCCTTAAACGTGCTTCTCAAAACTTTCATACAACTCGTGGATGCAGAAAAAGCCGCGTTGCCCCGAACACACCTGATCCGTTATGCGCCATAGGCACAAGACACTTGACTCGTTTTGCCCGAAATAGTAGCATTCAAAGATCCCCTCACCGTTGACAAAGGCTATCCCTCAAGTTTGGGATCTTCATTTGTGATAGAAATTCAAGCACATGCTAGAAGAATAGGGCTAGAATGAATTTGCTATAACAAGACGAAAATTAGGCAGGTTTACTACCGTAGTAGCCTATACATCTGTCACACTAAAGCCATGACCACATTGGTTGAGTACGGAACCAGGTGTTTGTATGAAGATACGAATTTTTACTCTGTCCTGATCGTTCGGTCTGTATCTTGATTAAAACTGAAAAGTTCTCATTTTCGGAAATGTTGCGAAGAGAACTTTTATTTGTGTGTCAGGCTTATGCAGAATCGCATGGCAATATTTTCAATTGCAGCAAACAAAACTGTTTGTATGACGTTTAAGGCTAAGAGTGCAAAAAGCACAGTCACCCCATTACTGACACATGGGTGGTAAAAATCTAAAATCTGTTTACCACCACAAATATCTGGGAGCTTGCTGGATAATTAGCTCTCAGATGATAACATAAGCGTGCGGCATGGGGATGCAGGGGATGCGGTCGCATCCCCAACGCTGAAAAATTGGCCATTATTTGGGCAAAAATTTTCAAAATTTGGGAAAAGTATACAGCTACATTTGCATGTAAGTAAGGTAGTGTCTACTTTCCAAACTGAGGCAAAATAACAACCAAATCAGCGGCAAAATAATGGCCACAACGACAAAATAGTCTGAGACTATTTTGCCATTCTTTTTTGCCCCTGATGGCAAAATAAACACTGCCCTTGAGTGGACTGGAATCATGTGGTAATTCCAGCAGCCTTCATCAAATTTGGGCCAACTAAAAAACTTTAATACCGTTTTGGGTAAAATTAGAAACATTTGAGTGAAATAGGAGCATTTGGGTAAGGCCCAAAAGCCTCAATTAAATCTGGGGAAATGAGAAAAGCTTCAATTAAACTTGGGTGAAAACAAAAACATTTAGATTAATTTGAAACACTTGGGTAAAGTCCATAAGTCAAATCAAATTTTACCAATTTGCAACAGCTTCATTCAATTGTGGGCAACTTCAAACAGTCTTGTTCAAGGGTGGGCTGTATAGAAAAGCTCCATTAAAATTTTAGTACGTTCAGAAATGTCTGGGTGAATTATAAGTGTTTTATTCAAATTTGGATAAAATCAAAATTATTTGGGTATATTTTAACAACCTTAATGAAGTTTGAGCAAATTGGGACTACTTCATTCAAATTCGGGTGAAATTAAAAATGATTCCATCAATTGGAAAATTTTGGGAAAATTCCACCAGACTAAATCAACTCTGGCCAAACAACAATAGCTCCATTCAACTTTGGGCCAAGTGGAACATCGGAACATCTGGTCAAATTGGAAGAGTGTCATTCAGATTTGCATATATTATAAATATTTGAGCAAATTGCAACAGCCCAAATCAAAATTGGGCCAACTGAAACAACTTTAGCCAAATTTGGGTAGAGTTAGAAACATTTTGAAATTAGGAACATGTAATGGTAACTCACCATTCCAACCAACCCTAATTTTTGTAAACCTTAAATTGTTGATGCTGTAAAGTGTACAAACAAAATGTAGCTGTTGCTGCAAAATGTTTTGCGGTAGTGTAGCTGTGATATGATAGTGTGAGTTTTCTTGTTTCAAACTTGCTTGATGTTGTAAGACTTGCAAGTGCAAATCTGTTTCCATGAAGTATTCATGAATAAAATTAACTACGTAACTGCAGCTGTAATATTTGCGTGGTGGCAATGTAGTTGTGATTTTGTACGTTTAGGTTTTCATATTTGCCGTTTGTTTCATGCAATGAATTGCATATGTTGCATCCTGCCAAATTTTGTTGCTTCAATTTAATGGTGTGAAATGAAGTTTTCATGAAGAGTACTGCATAATTCACTTGTGTTTATGCAGTACAGAGATGATCATTATCCGGTTTCCCGGATGGATATCCGGCAGGATAGTGAGTTTGCAACCGGTTACGGATATCCAAAAACTGCTATCAAACGGGAACCGGATGCGGATATCCGAAACGCTTTTATCGATATTTCGAGGATTCAGACTTTTGGAAAAAGTTGCATTTTGCACAATCATTTATTTATTATCTTCAGAAGCATATTTTCAGCCTTCTGTGCCATGACTCCGAGTCTGTCTATGGTATAAGCTCTGTACTGTAGTGTAATCCCATTCCCTCTTAATCTGCTAATTGGACACGCCAAGTTTGTCAGCATGAATCTGTTCCTGGCGTGGCAAGATAGGGCTTTCAGTAGCCCAGTGCTCTTCAAGCTTTTTGTCATCGCGGAACCCCTGATATACTTTCGCGTTTGTCATGGAACCCCATTAACAAAAATTGAAAAAACACGAATAACTTGTAAGAAAATTAAATATATCGTTATTAGACACTTCAACAAATAAACAGTTATTACAGAAGTAAAAAAGCAAGAAATTCAATGACTCGGTTATTCTTGCAGTTTTGGAATGTAGCCTAGCTGCTACAGCAGCTACATTCAGAATTTGGTCTTCTGGCAAAAAGAACCCGTATCTGAAATTTGTGCCGTCCCGTTTTCTTACTTTGGCAACTGTATTACATTTGGTCCGTTTTGGATTAGGTGCCTCTTTTACATTTGAACTAGTCTACACTGCTCATTACCGTCCACACCGTCGCTGTTGTCATTGTTTCGCTTCACGTATGTTATTCTGTTTCATCTGGCTTGACTAAATAGTAAAAAGTTGGGTTTCACATTGTGTTTACTTTATTCCCACAAAGGTTAAACTGCAGCTCCGGTCTGTGACTCAGTCTACTCTCTGGCAGACTCATGCTGAGTCTACTTGTACTCAGTCCAATCTACTGTGAACTGTACATCGGCAACATCGTATAACTGTGATGCAAGAGTTGTCAATAATGTTCTTCTTAACTGCACAACAATGAACAACAAGTGATGCAACAACTATCAATATTTCTTGTTCCGCTATCTGCACTCAACCTCCTGTATAACTAACTGGCCTACTTGGAGTCTGAATGCGGCATGTTGATCTAAAAAATTTTATAATGACGCATCAACATACTGGAGCAAAAAATCATTTCCCCTAAAAAACGAGGAACCCTCAAGGAACCCTTAAAACTCACGGAACCCCACTTCATGTCTTGCGGAACCCCTGTTGAAGAGCACTGCAGTAGCCTATATATGAAGGACTTTGTTTGCTGCGTACCTGGACTAAGGCTAGCTCGTGTAGGCCTACTGTGATCTGTAGTCTAGACTAGCTAGAGCACTGTAGCTCTTTTAATGTGGTCTGTAGTCTACACCAGGCCTTGCAGTCTTCGCACCTATTGTACGTGTGCCTGCATTGACTGGTTTGTTGCATGATAGCAGGTCAGATAGCTTTTTTTTCTTAACCATGATATGCAAAATTGTTGTTTTGCGACATTGTCTTGTTAGACTGAGTTTTTAGTCAGTCATTAATATAAATGACATATTTTAAGCCAGTGTATTATTTTGAATGCTGTTTTGGTATGTTGACTAACAGTGCTATGTAGTTAGGTTTGGTTAAAGTGCAACAATAGGTAGGATTAATAAATGAAATTATGAATGTGAACTCATGGATGGTGCTAAAATCTAAGCACTGTTACCAAAGAAATGGCTAATGAAAAGCTTGGTGTGGCAACGGAACCGTCACCAGAAAGTGTATGGGGGACTTTACATGTGTGGAGTTCGGGGGACTTTATACAGGGGGCTTTACATTTGTGTAGTGGGGCTTGACATTCGGAAATTTGAACAAACATCACTGTTTTGTAGTGATTCCTGTTTCAATTTGGGGGAGCTTGGAGATTTGTTTCGGAGGGGCCAAGCCCACCAAAACCCCCTCCCCGTGGTGACGGGACTGTGTGGCAAAACTTCAGCTTGCTTTTTAATGCAAGTGACTCGGATATGTCAAACTTTCTGTTTATAATCATGGCAGGGCCCAAAGTGGCACAGTGCATTCAGGTAGTGTCTATTCTGCTTCATGAGGCAAAACCTGTGCTGGGACGATTTTGCTTTCATTTGAACACAATTGGTTGAAGTGGTCATGTGACAAGAACAATATGCAGAGACAATTATTGGTTGGGGCTTATGAGTTTATGGTTAGGGTTTAGGATCAGGGCTTATGGTCAAGTTTTAGGTTTAGTGGTTCAATGTTTAAAATTAAGGTTTAGCCTGCAGTTCGCTTCATGTAAACAAGAAGCTGCTAAGTGCTTGCCAGCCCTGAAACCATGACAACCATTATACAGGCATGAGACTGGACTGTTGCAGATGTCATGGTCAACTAAGAAGGACATGCATTCCAAACTTGTCATGTGATTACTTCAACCAATCGTATTCAGCTAAAGGCAAAATAACTCCAACAGTTACTTTGCCTTGTGAGGCAAAATAGACACAGCACAAAAATGTATGTTGTGCATCACAATACAATTTCGGATAGTTTTAGGATACGGATAGTATGGTTTCAGCCAAAACAGAATTCGGATCGGAAACGGATATCAGTTTTCAAAAACAGGACAGGATCGGATAGTAAAAATCCACTATCCGATCATCTCTGATGCAGTTCAGTGAAGCACTGCCATTTTTATAAAACGCTCTTATTGAGGTTATAAATCATTTGTCATTGGAAATGTGCATTTGTACACATTCCTTAGTAGTTGATCATATAGGCTGCAGTATTTGCGTGTATCAGTCTCATATTGCTAATTTTTCTTAGCATGCTGTGTTCAATGCACATTTAACTGTCTAAACTGGAGTGGATTTTTGGTTTTCATGATGTGACTTTAGAAGCTTTAAGTAAGTTGTAGTCAAGGCCGGCCCTAGCAGGTGCGGGGCCAAATGCAAGACCTACGCGCGGGGCCCCCTGAGCAGTGATTTTATGACGTCATCGTTTTCAGTCAACCGTGTTACGATCGTGGTAGAGCGCAGATATACAGCAAAGCACTAACACGAGAATTGAGCACCTTTGTTAACGTCCGAGAGGCAATTCGCTGGTTCTGACGAGAGCGTTCTTTGTTAACAATGATTTTATATTGCGTTTCTACTGAATTCTCAAGCGCAAGGTGTATCTGGCAAAAATGAACAATCTACCCAAACACCATGGCGCGGGGTCCCAGAGGTGCGGGGCCCAATGCAGCTGCATCGGTTGCA
>Ga0210059_1009041_pt1 | contig 15618 bp, 5 predicted proteins | sample Ectturendosymbi2_FD_188042 | JGI IMG/M metagenome (GOLD analysis project Ga0210059, IMG submission 188042) | Ecteinascidia turbinata endosymbiont from Florida, USA - Sample 2 (SPAdes) (version 2) | ecosystem: Host-associated > Tunicates > Ascidians > Unclassified | place: Key West, Florida... | reverse complement strand
TATCTTATTTTTTTTTGTGCGGTGACCCAAACCAATTACTATAGCTCGCTGAAAGGGAAAATATTTGGCCCCTCCCAAAATTTTGGGCTGGCTTCGCTACTGTTGTGCATGGTTTGTGGATCTAACTTTTCCTGAATCAAAGTCCAAAGTGCTTCTGAAACTGTGTTTGAAGCTTTTAACTTTAGTCTAAAACAGGGGTCTCCAAACTTTTTGCCAGAGGGCCACGTAAGCTATTTCACAACAGTTCGAGGGCCAGACTTCTTACGTAATGTGATTGTTTCGGGGTATGTTGCATTCTACCTAACCAACAAGTTTTTCGTAAATACATTAATTTTTCATTATTGGCAAAATGTCTTTGTAGCCGGATGAAAATGGTCTCGCGGGCTGGATTTGGCCCGCGGGCCGTAGTTGGGAGACCCCTGGTCTAAAACTACTCAGTGTACTCTCAAAGCAGTTAGCCTAATGGATGACTAGAAATAGAGTTCTTTGCACAAACATCGTATCGTGTCGGAATGAATGCAATACGGTCAATACATTAAATCAATCACGACGTTAAAACGCGTACATCGTTGTTCTTGGTTGGTTATTATCGTTTGATCGCTCAGGCAGACATCCCAGTAAACAACTGATCGCATGAAACATGGTATTGCCCCTAAAATGCAATACAAATACAGTAGATTCACTCCAAGCCTACTTTGAATTTTTTTGTTAAGTTTACAAAAGCTTGTACGTCTGATTTGTTAAGCCAATTTTTTCGCGACCCCCAAATTACACTTCTCGACTCCACTCGGGGTCGCGACCTACAGTTTGAGAAGCCCTGCTTTACATCGTGTGTTATGACAGTTTACCAAAAATGAATTTTTTTGCATTTCACTTGCTAAACACTTTGATTTGTTTGAGTGTCAAGAGTTGGTCATTCTCTCCTAAACTAACGTCTGAAACTTTTCCATTTACAATCGTTCGCCCATCAAAGCAAAAGGCGTTTCTGGTATTGAAAAACAACAAAAACTATTCTTTCCTACATAACTGATGGTAGTTATGACCGCTTGTGTCCGCGCGAGATCTCGCTAAACACATTTGGAAAATTCACTGGTCAATTACTAGGCTTGATTCAACTTTAAAAACGTGATATTAAAATGCTTATAAAGTTACGCAGTGGATTAGGAAACAATCCCCGAAGTAACACGCAACTTTGGTTTTAAAATACTGATAAAAAATGAAGTACATAGATTGTCCCATTTCAACATCCGGTTGTAAAAATAACGCTTATGTTTCGTAATAACCCCACAAATGCCATTCTTAGCGTTACGCACAATTACCACAGTTCGTTAGAATATTTTCACGCCACAGGAAACTGACAATTTAGAGCTAATCATAATTTTGGGTCCTTCTTTTGGACAAACGTTTGCTCGGGCACATGTCCATGCTTTTCAATGAAATGAACACATTTACCATTTTCATCGCGTTATGTCCGATTTTCCTGTGGAAACATCATAAGATCTTCAGATTTCATATTTACAAACAATGTAGACCTTTTTTTGCCTGTGAACCGTGACATAATTTTTTTAATGGGACAAGTTTTTTCACCAATAATCGGTTGGTCGAAAGCGCAACACAGTTTCACACTAAGTGAGCATCAACGCCAACAGTTGAAAGCAGTTTTGTAACTTTAAGTGCATACGATCTCTGGTAGCACCACTTTGAGTAGATTCATAGTAAAGCTTGCATACACGGTACGCCGTGGAGCAAACTTACACCACAGAAGGTTTTGATTTTGCAGTGATGCGTTGTCACGAACCCTAAGTTAGGAAACGTTCCGTGGGTCAAGTTTTTATGGAAGCGTAATTGAAAGCCGCAATGACGTTCAAAAGCGGCGGGGATTTTTTTGTGCTACTTATAACCTATTACACTAAGTCCGCAAAAACTTTAATTTCAAAATGCTTTTCCCTGCATGCAAAGTTGGTCCGTTGACAAGGGTAAAGACATACGACCGACGAGCAAAGGTCTCATCTGTCACAGAAAAAGGTCAGAAACGACACTCTGGTAGAACTGCGATTTCAAAAAATTTGATGGCAATTATGGACTGCATTGTCTAACAGTACTTCACAGCTTAGCATTCAGCCTTTCAATGATGAACGGGAGGATTGTATCGATATGAGTGGTAGAAGTGGTAATCACGAAACTTTTCGCTTCACTGTTTGCTGCCCATAACAGATAGCATTAGTGGGATTTGAAGGTGTTAATGTGCGTTGTTATCAAAATTTTGTATTGCAGTAAAAAAACGTTCTTTTTACTTGATCCTGCGGTAATGCTGTCACAATAGTGTGACGGAAAGAGTTGGCTCATGGCGCGCATTGCATAAATTTATGCTTTGGGATTTAACTGTAACTTAATATAATTCAGGCCACAATAAAGGGTGTACCTTTCCATGAGGAATGAGGATGGTATTCACTGTTGTTTTTTGAGTTTTTTCGCTCGATTAACATAACATTTGCAAATTGGATTAGAAAAAAGGTCAGTGTGTGCTGTATTGCAGCAGGTTGGGACGTTCAAATACCTTGAGGTAATATTCACTAGTGACAGAAGGCAGAACAAGCGATTGATGCACAGACTGACGATGTGTAATGTTACGTGACATCGATTTCCTATTAAAAATTCGTCGATAGATTCCTTACGATCTCAAATATGGAGAGTAGTTAGCTGTATACAGATACGTGCAAGTTCGCACAAATATGATTAAAGTAGAGCCCAGTCGGCAGATTCCTCGATAGCTTGCAGAAAACCTAAAGCTTTTAATTGGGAAAACGCAGGGAAATACACATAAGGGAAACGCAGTACTGCGTAAGCTTCATCGTACCATGGTTACGAAACTGGAGCTTTCAAACACTGCAAAGCTTCCAGTATATAAATCTTTTTTGTTCTGATCTTCACCTGTGGTCATGAATCTTGGTCAATGACTGAAGGAGTGCTATCTCAGTACAAGCGGCAGAGATGGAATTTTTGCGAAGAGTACACGGCATAACCCTTCTTTTTCGACAAAGCGCGAAGCTGCGAAATTCGCAAAGCCCTAAATGTCGAGCCATTTCTTTTCCGATTGGGGACATCCCAGCCAGGATATCTCGGCCATGTTACCAAAATGCCCCAAGGAAGGTTGGTGTGGCAAGTCCTAATGGCTACACTCATGAGAAACGATCCTAAGGCCAACCAAGGACCAAGTGGTATAATTACATTTCTGAACTGGCTTGGTTCAGCCTTGATGTAGTGCCAGCAGAACTATCAGAGAATGCTGAAAACCACCTCGGCCCTCCCAAGAGGAAGAGCAGGTGTGAAAAGAGGGTAAGCTAAATGAGCAAAAAGTTTTTTTGCAGTTAATGGGGTACCTTGGAAAAACACTTCTGATTTCATCTTGAGGATTTTTACGTTTTCATTGATCCAGGAGATGACATGTATGCAACTTCATGCACTGGTGTAAATCAAGCCAGCTGTGGCGTGTAACCAGAGGGATTCTATCTTTCACAATATGTATGCAAAAAAACACATTTTAATAATCAACAAACTTCACATGACGTCGTCGAAAGGTTAAAGGAAAATCTGGGAGCGAAGTCCTCTTTAAACCCCTTATAACTGAAAAAATCAGTGAAGCACGCGCCACTGAAGTTGGAATTACAAATTAATTTAACGGTTGGGTAACACTAAACTTCAAAAACGCTACTTGCTGTCCTCCATTCCCATTCTTGGCATTTGCAGATTATGAAGAGCATTTCTATGGTGCAAGAACTCCACGTCAACACAGCAGGATACAACATACAAGCTGCGGTGTAGCCCATGCCCATGGTCATAGGGGACAGATGGGTGTCGTAAATAACCTTACCCACTGGAACGCAACATAATACAATTTTTAGCCTAAAACAAATTCATGCGATATACTCGGAGAGAAAAAATCTAGCTGGCTTATGCAGAAACACTGCAGTGGCGTATCCTCAAGGCGTGAAATTCGTTCACTTAATGGCGCAAGTTTTGCGCTGAACGTATTTTTAAATGCTCCCATGAAGAATGACGACTTGTCAATTGCTTTTCCTTGATCATATTTATTCTTAAGAAAATCCTGCCTTGATTTAAATACTTTTGTCGTGGTTGGACGACTCTTGGATTACGCGCCCGACCAGCTCCTACGGGTTCCAATCATCGCAAGGCACTCATCTCACTTCAGCGAACACCTTGGCTAAACTCAATAAACAAAGAATGGAGAAAAAAGAGGCATCGCAGTAACATACAGTTTTACTATGGCAAGGCGTTCACCAGCTTCTTGTGAACGCTAAATTGTGATGTAATACTCAGGGTTGCTCATAGGCATTAAGTTACTCAACAGTCATTACCGCGACAACTCTACAACTAGAGGAAAGCAAAAAAATGGCTAACATACTTGTTGCAAGTGATATATTCAAAGTTTAAGTATGGCTTGTTACAGAGATTAGGGGAAGGTGGGGTAATTTGTCTCCTCCGAATGGATATCTCGTCTATGTAGGCTCGTTCATGTGACCAGAATGTCTCAGGAAAGGCTGCTGACTACACCTATTGGAATGCAGCCCAGAGGTCGACCAAGGACAAGGTGGCGTGATTACACGTTCGACCTGGCTTATATAGAGAGCAGAGGACAATTCATTCACGTATCTCCAAGCAGTAGTTTTTTCATCATTCACTCATGCACAAGAAACTGATGCCCAAAATATTTAGTTTGATCTGGTCTTTGCAGTGATGATCGAGTCTAAAAGTATTTTGCACTTGTACGGCGTAGCTCGGTTTTGGACTTGGAATAGCTGAGGCGCTAGATCATCAGCTACTGTACCTCAATGGTATCGCAGAAAGCAGTCGATATTAATTAGAACCCACTTTGTGCCTTGTACACGAACTTCGAAGTGTTTTTCAGTAATTTCCATAACAGACACTAGCTTGTGGCATCAACAGTAGACAAGCATTTCCTTGACTGAAGATCTTTCAAATGTTGGAGAAAATCGAGTAATTTTGGGTCGCGGAGCCACGGCCGTGAGGTCTAGCACCATTTTTTACTATGCATACCCGTTTGGAGATATGCTCATCTGATTTTAAATTAAACAACAGAGCGTGAAGAAGTCGATTTCACCTTCAGTGGACATAGGCCACTTTTTACTGCCTGGTTTAGCAGAAGGCCTAGCAATTATAATGCTGTTTAATTACTCAGGTAATCTAAAATGTCACGAAGTACAGTAAGAAACTGCGCTGCGAGAGGACAAGGCAAACGACAATATACTGCAAATAAGAAGTAACTCTTTGATAAAAAATAAGAAGCAAATGCAGATGAAAGAGAGAGTTCAGTTTTGACCCTTTACCTTAACCTGTCCAGCTAAAACACCCCAAACCAGTGGTTCTCAAACTGGGGATAAATTACCACCCGGGGATAATAGGCGATTCTTTGGGGAGCAACGAAGGAGAACCAAAACCACAATGTTGTTCTGTATTATGAGCGATCACTATTTAGGGTAATAAGACATAATTGCTATATCGATTTAGGTAATGGCTCGAAAAAGTTTGGGAACCACTGCCCCAAACCAATGAAAACCAACTACTGTTTGGTGACCGTAACTTTTGCAGTTTTTAGTTCATTCTTCTGCAGGATATCAATAAATGGACGGACAAACAGTCGATATTTCTAATAGTCTAACACAGAAGCAATTCCGTTTCAAAGAAAAAAACATTGTTTTGAAGCTCAATTCTTCTTTCCCGTGCAGAAATTTTCAGTTGTTCATTGTATATTAACCAAGATTCTTTGCGTCGAAAGACAACTAAAATGTCACGAAACTCTCTTTCACCAACTCGCATTTTTTCAGCATTTCAGTTGTTTCCCACAGCAACCCAAAACTTACCCCAACTTGGCGGAGCTTTCACGTTGAGTGCCGTATTTATGCACGAAGTTCCGGAAACATGCAGCTTCTGCCTGACTAGCATTTACAGCAATTTTCACCAACTCTAGTGTCGAACGAAGGGTTTAAATAAAACGGCAATTTAGATCCCATTAAGTATGTAACAAGCGGTTACATATGACATATACACTTCATTGCGGGAAACACAACCGGAATTTCCACTTATCCAGTGATAAGCAATCAGGGTATACTTTTAAGCTCTGAATTAAGTTCCACTATCTTTTCGCTCAAGCATGTAATCTACTACCTGCGTATGGAGTACACTACTTGTTACAGGGCTTAATGTGAATTATAATATCCTGAAGCTTACAAAGGTAGGAACGTTGTCGTTGTCCAACGGCAAGTGGGCTGACATGCATGCAGTTACGGAGTCCAGCGTTTCATTCCTAATAGCCTTTTCAGACTACCTTGGTATAGTACGGACATGTTTCAATTCAGTATTCCACGGCAACAAAAGTTAGTCATGAATGTCTCACCAGCTGGTGTTGCGTTTGCTATGGGTTAAACCAGAGCAGGACAAGAACATAAATAAAGTTTCTTCTTGGCGTAAAAACTACCATAATATGAAGGGCGACATGCTAGGACAAAAGATCGAAAATGAACGTAGGTCGCATTCAGTTCACCGACTGGAATTGCAGGTGCAAAGAATACCGCAAAATTTGCACTGCCATTATGAATTCGGAAGCATTTACCGTGACTTCATGCCATACAATGAACACCTGGACTTAGCGTTCTGGCCCAACACACTGAACCGCTTTTACTAGTGATAGCAACAGTTTTATGTTGCCAGTCACATACCTCAACACCGGCTTCGTGCTTCATGTCGCTGGTTCAGCACTTCCTTTTGAGCTAAACGAGTAATTCTGCGTAATACTATTCCAAGAATCTGGACAAAACGCGGTCTGTTTGCACCGGAACTGGCGTTTCAAGTAATTTTGAGCAACGTCTTAAGAACTACCCTGCAACGCTACAACGGTAGCCACATTTACACGAACTGTCTCTTCAACAGCAAATGCTCAGTCAGACAAGGAGCCGAATGCCTATATATCACAGCGCGTAAGGTTTGACGATCGATCGGCTGATCGATCCGTGCAGCGGGCGGTACCATTTTCTTCAAGATGCAAGAGCATTGTATATAGGTTCTAGCTCGAATATGCAGCTCCGTTATCGATCACTACGCAAGCTTACAGACACCGAGCAATGCTTCCTTAAAGCTGCTGTTGGCATCTTCCGGCGCTTCTTCTCAAGACTTTTGCGGAAGATACTCTTGGAATCGCCCGATTAGTTACAAGGCTTCATCTGACCAACAACGCCTATAATTTGAAGCAAGCAAGCTAGATCCATTTCGTTGTACGTCACTCACCGCGCCAATAAACAGCTTAAATTTTTCATGAGCAATAGGGTTCGCCCTGACGTTTCACGATAAGTACTAATAATACGATCTCGCAGGACAAGGCAAAATAGCACTGATACATGACTAACACATGCTATATAATCAGCAGCGTAAACTTTGACGCACCAATTCCGTTGAAGGCCATTTTCAGCATTGTGGTCCATTTTTAAGTATATTGTGGAAGCTACTAAAGCCGACGCTTGCTCTAAGCCTGCAAGACTTCCTTATAACATAAGCATAATCAGTTTTTTAAATAACAGCTTTACAAACGTGATCACACTCCTTGCGGACAACATCTAAATCAGCATTTCCCAAGTGGGTTCCGCAGAACCCTAGGGTTCCATAGACAAATCTAAAGGGTTCCACGAGCTATACTTTCCAGTTTTAAGCAAGAACTGCTGATATGTCCTTTGACCCTGTGGGCATGTGGCAGCCGTTATATCGTTTGATCTAGCTTGCGTCATGGTTACTTTTATTGTGTATAATTTTGTTTGCAGTACGAAACCTGGCTAAAGGCAATTTGGTTGAAAAAAAGCGTTTACGTTTACTTGGCAATTCTCCTTGTCCACTTAAAATAACCTTGCAGTGCTCCGCGGACAAAAAAGTTTGGGAACAACTGATCTAAATGAAAGCAAAAACTCATTTTTAGGCTACAACACGCCCTCTACTGAAATGCTACTTTAAAAATGCAATATTACTGCAGGTTTACCTTCCTAACAACCAAACGGTCGACAAAAGCTGTTCCTGTTATTATACCCCGATCAAATGCACATTTTTAAATAAACATTGTTATAGATAAGTTTTTGGACTTGCACATGGTAGGATTTTTGAAACAGGCAATCCGAGTGGTATTTTCATCACCACACTGCACTGTTTCAACCTTTCTATTCCACCAGAGGAGCACAAAAACTTTAGCCAGCACCAGGGCCACTGCTGTCAAGTAATGTTGAAAGTAACCTTTACTTTTAGCAAATAGACTGCTAAATTTCACACAGTGGAGTGCTCATCATCAGGAGCAGCAGTGACAAGTATCAAACATAGCAAATGAGCACTTTTTTATTTGAATTTATTTTTTGTCTGTCCCTTGCATGTTATTACAGCCTAGATTCTGATGTGGTAGCAAAGCTGCTGCTTACCACGAATTAAAATAAAAAAGGAAAAAAATTTTCAACTTAATATCATGAAGATGAACACACAGATTGGAAGCAGATAAAACAAAAGTAAACGTCCAAGCCCAACAAAAAAGACATTACAGCACATAATGTTTGCCAGTGGTTTGTGTGTTTGGTCTCAGCATCAGTGGTTTTCAACACTTTCTGAATGTTTGTTGTGATTATGCTGCTGAACATGAACTTGTTTTCAATTGTAACAAGACAATCAGCATAGCTTAAACATTAGTTTTTAAACCAGTGGTTCTCAAACTGTTCGATATCGACCCCCAGGGGTCAATTGGACCATCCAAGGGGTCAATAAGTAGTCATGAGGTCAAATGGGGGTCACTGAATGGCCAGGGGGTCATTGAATAACTGCTGGGTACACTGGAGCAATGAAGCCTCCATTCAAAATTATTGTTAATCGGGCAAGGAATGCAAACAGCCTTTTTCAACAAATCAATCAAAATTAAGAGGGCTGATCAACTCTCAGCTACAGTAGTTTAAAAGTACATTTGATTTGAATAGTTTATATTAAATCATCCATTGTTATGACATTATGAAAACTGTTCTGTTTGTTACGTCACAATCAATATTGTAGTGCATGTGTCGCAGTTCGGCAGTTGTTAGACTGGTGCTACAGCAGTAGGATACGCAGCAGGAACGAGAACAATTCCTTCTATTAGTAACTGTTGCGCTAGGCCACGGGGTCTACAGAAAATTGCATACTTTAATTGGGAGTCAACGTGCAGAAAAGTTTGAGAACCACTGGTTTAAACACACTGCTTCATTAGTTTCTCTGAATCGTGTAAGTGTTGAATTTGCCAACCACCACAAATTTCCTGTTGTATTATTTCATGCCTTACCGAAACATCACACTGGCACACAGAGACAAGTGAATCACTTTATTGTGCATCTAGCAAGCTCAAGGCACCTTTGCTCAGTGCTCTATAGCAGTTAAAAACAATCTTGTGCATATTACATGCCCATGTATGCCTGTCAATTGTGGTGCAGATATACACAATGTAATTTTTACATTTTGTTGTCTGCAGCAGTGCTCTTCAACCTTTTTGTCATGGTGGAACCCCTGATTTACTTTTGCGTTTGACATGGAAACCCCATTAACAAAAATTTAAAAAACACGAATAACTTGTAAGAAAACCAAATTAGTCGTTATTAGACGCTTCACCAATTAAACAGTTATCACAGAAGTTCTTTTTACTTTATTCCCAGAAAGGATGAACAGCAGCTCCGGTCTGTTGTCTACTTTCTGCTACTCCGATGTACAGAACTGTGAACCTGTTTTTTTCGCTGAGACATTTCAGTCATTTGTCCCACAGTTGTGGTGACAAGAAGAGCAAGACATAAAGGACTTCATGCCACATATGCACAAAAGACATGAATGCTTCACTTTGAACCAGGCAAGGATGCCACTGCCCTTTGCGGTGAGTAGTTAATAGAATACCCCAGAATGGATGTACTGTACATCCAGGATTGCAACCAAGGGGAGCAACCAGGCAATTACATGGGTTTTTTAAGGCGTTTTAGGGACCCGATTCGGGGGTTCCTAGAATCAGAGAAAATTAAAATCGGGTCCCTACAGATCCATACCAGGTACCTAACATTTTCCTTTAAAAAACCCTGATTGCAACCCAAAAAATTTTCAAAAAGATGTTAACACCTTCATTGCCGACAGTTTTCAGATGAAAACCCATTTTTCATGTGTCTTAGCAACTGCAAAACTTTTCAGGTGATTGTGCTGGAGAGCTGTTCAAACCCTCAAGACTCAGCAAGTCTTCAAGTCTGCAATGAAAAAATGTTTTTTTGGTTTTGGTTTTCAGATTTTTTGTGAATGACTTCATAAGTGGAGTTGTCTTAGGCCTTTCTGACCCACTTTATCCAGCCCTGGACCTGAACCGCTAGATGGCAGTATTTTGCTCAAGTTTTTCTTGGAAACTAGGCCAAAATCCGAGTCTTTTGATACTTTGGATTACTTCCTAAGGTTTCAGATTCAAAAGTTACGACCTAAAAACTACAAAATAATTAATGAATCCCTTAACACCTTAAGTGCCAGGTTAATTCAAGCGGTTCATGCAAAAACAGGCGTTTCCTTGTGGTTTGCGCGAGCCTAACTCCGGCACCATAAGCATTAGAGAGCTGTTCAAACACTCAAAAAGACTTGGCAAGTCTTGTAGTTTGCAATAAAAACAAAATTTTTTGGTTTTGGGTTTCAGATTTTTTGTGAGTGGCGTCATATGTGGAGTACTTTTAGGTCACTTTGGCCCACTTCAGCTGGCCCTGGATCAAAACCACTAGACAGGGGTCACTAACCTTTTTGAAACTGAGAGCTACTTCTTGGTACAGATTCATGCAAAGGGCTACCAGTTTGAAACACACGCTTCTGCAATAAAAATTTACTCCATTTGTCCTCAATTATGTTATCATTAATAAAAATTAATGATATTCATCAATGTCAAGACACTGATCATGTTTATGCTATTGTCAGAACAGTACTGCGGGCAATCCACATGGTCTGTGCAGCCGACCTGGCACCCACGGGCACCATGTTGGGGACCCCAACGATAGATGGTAGTATTTCGCTGAAGCTATTTTGGAAACTAGGCTAAAATCCGAGTCTTTTGATACTTTGGATGACCTGCTGAGGTTTTGAGTTCAAAAGTTATGATCTAAAGTAAACAAAATATTTGATAAATCTCACCTTCAGCGAAATACTTGACTAGCGGTTGGCCTTAGGCCGGGTAACATGAGTCAAAATTGCCAAAAAACTACCTCTCTTATTAGGTCACTCCCAAAAAAAACAAAACCCAAATTTATTTTTTAATTGCAGACTAGACGATTAGCCAAATCTTTTAGGGGTTTGAACAGCTCTCTAGCATAATCAGCAGAGGAGCTATGCTGTTGGTAAGGCAACTGAAAACTGCTGGTTTTAGGCTGATTTCCAAGTGCAAATATATTGTACCCGGCATTGAACATGTTCATTTTCATTGGATAATTAGAAAAAAATAGCAAGTCTTGTAGTTTTCACTCGAAAAATTTTTTTGTGTTAGGGAGTGCGGATTTTTTGTGAGTGACATGATAAGTGGAGGACTTTTAGGCCACCTTGGCCGGCTTCACCTGGCCCTGGGCCCAAACCGTTAGATGGTAGTATTTCGCTGACGTTTTTATTGTAAACTAGGCGACAATCCGAGTCTTTTGATACTTTGGATGATCTTCTGGGGTTTCGGGTTCAAAAGTTATGATCTAAAATAATAAAAATAAATTTGACTAATTAGTTAATTAGATAATTAATTTGTTTATTTTAGATCATAACTTTTGAACCACAAGTGCTAGAAAGTCGATCAAAGGCTCAAAAGACTTGGACTCAAGCCTAGTTTCCAATGAAAACTTCAGCGAAACACTTTGGCCTAGTGGCTGGGTCTTAGCTGGCATGAGGCAAAATGGCCCAAAAACTACTCACTTATGACATCACTCACAAAAATCCGTAATCCCCAACCAAAAATTTTATTCGAGTGCAGATTAGATGACTGTCCAGTCCGTTTGAGCCCTTGAACAGCTCTCTAGCACAATTGGTGGAGAACTCTCTCATTGCTTGCTGCCATAGTGTATCCTCTTGTAATATGTACTTGTCTTGTCTTTTTGACCCAAAATATACAAGGAATGGTGAATAAAATTGCAAACATCAAGCAGTCTAACTTGATGCGTCATCAGGAATCAACATCTCATTACTTCAGAAAAACTGTACATTGGTGCAATTAACTGCGTATTTTATGTAATGGGGGTAGGTTTTTTCACCAAGAGTTGCCATATTTTGTTCAGTCTGGTGGTGGAATATCTGCTGTGCTCTCTGCATGAGCATCCTGTACTCATGTGTAAACGTTATCTGCTGGAATCGCAGTGGGCCTACTTTTGAAAGTTTCAGTTACCTGAACATGAACAATTATCAGCGTAGCCTTATCAGTCGAAATGCAGGCCTAACCAATCAAAGTTCAGGGCTAACTTATTTGTGATACTTGTTTGTTGCCAATTCGGCATTGCTTCCAACATCTGATATGCTTTTGTATCTCAGTAATGCTTGCAGAATGTCAACAAAATAGGTACAAACAACTTTGTTTTCATGAAAGTAAATGTATATCTTTAGATGAAATCGATCAGGACATGACAGCATCATCAGCTTCACAGTTTGATTGTTAGGTGCAAGAAGTTTTTGTCTCCTCCCCCAAAAAAACAGTATAAATTATAATCATTTTGCCCTGTCCAAAAGTACAAGTATTTATTAGCTGTTTGCTGCCCCGTGCACATTATAAGTTTTGGGATTACAATAACCATAGGTTTGTTGAGAAAAGGAAGTTGAGCTAAGACTAGTTTTAGGAAATCCATCCTTACATCCAACTTTCATGTCAATAAACCTCAATTAACGGAAGACAACTTCATAAAAGTTAGTCATAAACTTTAGCAAAGCTCTGGTTTCCAACTCACTTTGTGAAAATGAAGTTGGTTTGGATGGCCAGTAACACCAATGAACTTAATCCACAAAACTGATATAACACAAAACAAACTTACGAAGTGCTTACCTCAATAGAAATAATGCTGTGACTCCAGTAATGCTTTAAATATTCAAAAAAATCAAACAAAACCTAGCTGGTTACATGTATTTAGCAGCCGCTAATATTTTCTGTAGACAAAAGATCATTTTTCAGGAAAATATTGAAAAAGTTCTTAACACGTTTGCTGCCATCATACGATTATGTCATACTTGGAGATTGGGCTAAAATCAAGCTTATTTTGGTTGTCTTCCCAACCACATAGCTCCTTGCAAAGGCATGTACAAGCTGCTGGTTTTTAGGCTAAACCACTGACTTTGAAGGTGTTGAGAGTTAATGGAAGAAAATAAATATAAAAAGCTCTATCAACATCTCTTAACTAAACAATAAGCTCTACTTATCTATTACAATAAATTCTAAAAATTATCATATTTATTCAATTGTTATCCTTGATTGTATGCCACACAAAACGGCATTAAAATTAATGCAAACAATCGTTGATGATAGCCACACTTGAACATAGGTTATCTTAAGCCGCTGACATGTAGTTTAATTTGCAACCCACACTTGAACATAGGCTATCTAAGCCTCTGAGTTCAATTTAATTTGGTAATGATGCTTACACCAGTACAACTGGTTTCTATTCATCATAATCCCACCTGTGATAAAATGTGCACATAATGCTGGTGAGAAGACAATGCTAAAATGGAGTTGGGTCAGCAAAATGTAGGAAAGGAAAGACTGTGTACGTCATCCAAAGCTTTCAATAAGGCAGGACTGCACAACTCAGAAAGCTTGAAAGGCCAAATTATCAACACGGGCTGCAAAAGTATATTTCATTACGATGTAGATATTTCATTGTAGTGTTGCGATCGGAAAAGCCCAAACGGCATGTGCGCAAAGCTTCGCACTGTGGCAGCAAGCAGCAATAGAGTTGGTGCGCCGCGATCACTCTATTATTGCTTGTTCGCCCCAATATATATATTGTTGTTCTTCACGCACATCCCATTCGTGGTGAATCACACATTCAACACAACGCCACCAGAGAGGTTGCAACAGTAGTATGGAAGAAATTCTGGAACAACAATCACTCATTCGAGGTCGAGCTTTTGCAACATTTTCTACAATTGAGAAAGCTCTCATGGACTGTAAGAAAAGCTTTTGCAGGCCACAGGTTCTCAACCTTTGGGTTACAACCCAAAGTCGGATCGCCTGATAATTTTCCTGGGTCATTTTTTTTGTAAGGCAGTGTCTATTTTGCCACCAAGATGGCGGCAGCAACAGGCTTGGCAGAAACGAAGTAGGCATAAAAGATAAACCCTAAACCTAACCTTAACCCTCCCCTAACGCTAACACTAACCCTAACGCTCACCCTAACAGTAACCCTAAACCCTAACGCTAACCCTATTGCTAACACTAACCCTAAACTCTAAGGCTAACCCCAAGTTCTTGAAAAAAGAAAAAGAAGGGAAGTTGCCAAGGTGAGAGTTGAACCGAAAAGCAATGGCATACCAGACGTGAAGCATAACCACTACGCTATGAGCAGCACGGCGATTGTGTGCCAAACTGACCTTTTTATTCGAATTGCGTCATGCCATGAGACTGAATGTTCGACTGGCGGCACAATAGCTCCAGCTGATCTGTTGCTGCCAGTATCTTGGCGGTAAAGTAGACACTACCTTTTTGTAAACGTCTTCAGAGTAATGAAATCCAAAAAGGAAAAGGCCTCCCTTCAAAATTTTTAAATTAGACAGAACAGATACTTTGTAAGCAAAAATGCAAAGGCATGAAGTGCTTCCTCTCGATTGTGAACTGTTGAGGAAAGCTGGTAAGAGTCAACACTTGTTGCATTTTTGACAAAGAACTCCAGTAAGTTAGCACATGGAGACTGCACAGCGATTTCATATAACACAGGTTAGGCAAGGCAGACACAAATGAATGAAAACGTTATTGAAAGACTGCAAGCAGTTTTGGCAATATGCTAGCAAGCCCTTTTTAAGAACGAAAAAGCTTTGTTGCGCAAGAAGTTGGCCTAAAATATTTTTGTTGCTTAATTAATTCATTGATTAGGGGATTGATTAAATAGTTTGTTATTTTGAGGCCATAACTTTTGAACCAGAAATGCTAGAAAGCCAATCAAGTGCTCTAAATACTGTGATTATAGCCTGGTTTCCAATAAAAATTTGAGTCAAAAAATTCCTTCTTCTGGTTGGCACCGAAAGCTAGGTAACCTGAGCCAAAATGTCCTAAAACCTACCCCACTCATGATGTCACCCACAAAGAACCCAAAATCAAACACTTTCCAAATTTTTACAAATGCCAACTAGAAGACTTGCTGTATCTTTTGAGTGTTTGAACTGCAGTCTAGCACAATTGGCAGGTTAGTTATGGTGATGGTAAAAATGTAACTCACACAGGTGTTACAAGTCGAACCAACCCGGCACTGAAGTTAAGCACCATTGATAAATTCATTGTCAGTGCATCATAACAAGTCCATCAATATGTTTTTAACGCTATTTTCAAAATTTGGCTTGAACTAGAATTTGACCAGTTTT
>Ga0210059_1009040_pt1 | contig 15618 bp, 11 predicted proteins | sample Ectturendosymbi2_FD_188042 | JGI IMG/M metagenome (GOLD analysis project Ga0210059, IMG submission 188042) | Ecteinascidia turbinata endosymbiont from Florida, USA - Sample 2 (SPAdes) (version 2) | ecosystem: Host-associated > Tunicates > Ascidians > Unclassified | place: Key West, Florida... | reverse complement strand
AAAGCAGGGTAGTATGAAGTGTTTAGATAACGAAGAGAAAAGTGAATGCTCCCAAGCGGTTAAGCTAAAACTTAAACTAATTTGTTTTACTTTCTTGGTTGGTAGTTTGTGGATTTTGACCTGTATAAGAGCTTACTTTAACATGTTCATTTGGCCATCTAAGGCAAAATTTAGCGTCACATGTACGTTCAACAGAGCTGAAGCTTGACAGCGTTCGACCGTAAAAAGTTGTTTCAATGAAGTCATTTGAGAGAGTATTCCCGAGCGAGTTTATCAACACCGTTGCGCAATATGTGCGCATGCTCACCGGTAGAATGCATACATTTTGCAATTTTACTTGTCGTCGTTTGCAAGGTATCTGCTTTAAAATCAATTATTTATCAGCCTTCTCTGATAATTTTTATTGTGTTTTTTTTTGATGAGTACTTTTTTCTGTAAAATTAAAAGACTAACTTCTGCTTGATCGCATTTTGCAAAAGTGAGAGATGAACGTGCATATACATCGATTTGAAACAAGTTTCCGTATTCCTGGAAAGTGCAAGTAGGGTTTATGAATTCATCTGAAAAGAATTATCACTTTGAGTAAGTAATACAGCTGAAGGTCAGAGTCGGATAATCGAAATTGCCAGGAGTCGGAGTCGGATGACGGGACTTCCGACTCCACAGCCCTGGTTGAAACAGTGGCGTTAACCAGAGCACCTGAAAATGTTGGTTGAAGAGCACCTAAGGCACCTGAAAATGTAGGTTAAAATCATGACACAAGTTACAGAGCACCATTCACACTCAGACTGGCTGGCCATGTTGACATGGTATTTTTCTGGTGTTTTCGTTTGTAATCTCTGGTTTCTGCTTATTGTTCAGGTGAATGATGTTTCTTGCCGAGTCGCTCTAGTCTACCCTGAGGAAATATTTTTTCTTAGTAAGATAAACTGTAGTGTTTATACCATCAACTCTCTTCTCGCAGCTAATTGTATGTGCAGTTGAGCACCTTATTTATTCGATTATTATAAAGTTTTTTCATCATTTCATGCGGGTTACAATCAAGGGCGGCTCACATTTTTTATTCTTTTACTTTATTGAAAGGTATAGATGACGCTCAGTCTTTCCATGGCTACGTTTTGCCGACCATATTCTTCTTTCGCATTCATTTTTTTCAGCATCATGTGCACATCCGTCACAGGAGGGATTATGATAAATAGAAGACAGTTGTAGTGATGTAAGGATGTAGTGATGTAAGCATCATTAATACGGGAAACGCACGAGTACGCGAATGCATCTCAGAGGCTAAGGTAACCTATGTTCAAATGCGGTTTACAATCAAGGGCAGCTTACATTAATTTTTAACACCATTTCGTGCGACGCACAATCAAAGGCGGCTAACAATCGAGTTAATAGGGCAGGCACATAATCGACTACTGGAAAAAGCAAACGAGAACGTTGCGAATCAGCGAAAACATAAATTATACAAAAGATGACGTCATGAAATACGTCATAGGGGCCCTCCAGTGAAAATTGTCCCGGGCCCCCCTACCCTTTAATCCGGCTCTGCGTGAAGATCTATTAGACTTACTGTAACTAATTCTCAAATTCATATTCTCAAAAAAAAGATTTAACGGGACTTTTCATAATTAAACCTAGCCAGTCAGATGCACTAGAAAAAAACAGATCTGAGTGGAAAAAACAGCAATGGGAGCCCTGATTGAGTCGATACACTCAAAGCATGTTGGCTGCTTTCTCTGTTTGTTGAATCGTACCCATTGTTACGTGTGAATCAGGCGAAAGAACTTGTGACCATTCGTGTTTGAAATGCATCTTATGGAAACTCAAGATTGCAGTGACGTATGCAGGAAATTCTCATGGGGATTTCATTCAGTGGTATATAGTGGTCATTTGTATTTGGTGTCCGCTATTTGTGACGTCACAATTTGACATCATGTTTATGTTTCCAAACCAACGTTTTGGCGAAGTTTTTTGATATAATATGCAATTTCTTCTACACGCGCTCCACTTAATTTATACGTCACAGTTTGACGTCAAATTCATGTTTCCAAACCAACGTCTTGGCGATATTTTTGACATAATATGCATATTCTTCTACACGCACTCTCCTTAATTTATGTGTCACTGAACTGAACATGAACAATCAGCGCTCCAGGTCAGGATATCGGAGGAAAACGTTACGACACAGAAGTTCATAACTGCAAAAATATGAGGCTGCGGGTTAATACAGGGGAGTGAAACACTCATCACTGCGTCAGAGCAATTCACAACTGCAAAATGAGGCTTTGCTAATGTCTTGTCGAATATGAGCAGTCGGGCACAGAAAGTGCGCAGCTGGACTGGCTGGCGCATACCCTTGTTAGCAAGATCGAATCTTGCTAAATACACAAATTAATAATGCGTATAAAGTACGCAAGTAAACTTTCGATTTTTTGTTATGCATAGAAGTTCAGCAAATTTTTAGTTTTCCTTGCTGAGACATTATCAAATCCCTGAATGCTTCTATGTTAACAACTGCTATTTTTGAGCTTGTGCAACAGTTTTATCATGCTACAGAATTTGGTAATCTAGCCAATGCGGTCAGCACTTGCGCTGCTCAGCCATTGCAGACAAAACAAAGGCAATTGTTTCGGATAAAATGAACTATCGCGGAACACAATCTTAAACATGCGCAGTGGACGAAAGATCTGCAAAAAATGGTGAGATGGTCTCTGGATGCAGATGATAACCCAGATTCCCACCAAAAACTAATTATCACGTTTTCGCCCATTTACAATGTTCCTTAAAATTTGCATGCAAATTAATTCCGTGGCATTTGCATTAGGTCTGCAAATTAACAAGCAAAAAGTATGCGAAAACAATTATTTTCCTTTGAGTAGTTAATAAAGTTTTTGTAAAATATCAAGCTCAAGGGGGGTTTTAACCCCAAACTCACCCCCTTGTAAGATTGTGCTACAGAAAATAGCTACTGCAGGCTTGCCCAACCTTTTTAGTGTTGCGGACCACTTTCACATGAGGAAATTTATTGCGGGCCTAAAACGCTTTTGTGACGTAACAAATCCCTGGATTTTGATACGTTTTATGCAACAACACGAGGGCATAATGAGTGCTATAGTTGCACGCAGTGTTACCAGCTTGTATGGATGTAAACCAAACCTAAAAAATTGACATATTTTCGAAACGTTTGTCATACAAGTTTTTGGGTGGAAGGCCCATAACAGAAACAACAGGTATAATTTTGGTGCGTTTTGATGGCAAATATACTTGAGCCTATAAAAAAATACTAAAAGTTAAAAAAGTCTGCTTACGAACTTATTACATCGCGGGCCACTTGAAACAACCTCGCGGGCCGCATGCGGCCCGCGGGTTGGGCAGCCTTGAGCTACTGTATGTGTAGGGCTATAGCAGCATTATCTTACAGTAAACACAGGTGCTTCTTCAGAGCAGTACTGTATATGTTAGCGTTTCTGTTACGTACAGCTCGTTTGGTACTTTTAAATGTGATTTTTTCCATTTTAATTTTTTTCAAAGTCATTCAGAAATCAGATTGCTATTGAGTACGCTACTTGCGCAAGTTTGTACAGCTCCCATGCTAAGCTAGTGCGAGAAGATCTTAATGAGCTTGAATAGCAAGCAAAAGTAACTTTGCCAACTGGCAACAACAGAACTCTACCCCAAAGAGACAAGAAAAGGGTAACAGCAGAAAGAAAATGACAAAACCGCGTTTGGCTCTGATGAGGCTTTAGTGGTTTTTAGTTTATCCAACCACGCTGACCCTTACTTCTTAGCTTGATGATCACTAACTGCTCAGGAGAAAGTTTTTTTCAAGATTCAGAATTGAAAACGAAACAAAAGGTCGCAATGTTCTAGGAGAGGTTGCCCAGTATAAGAGTTCGGTGCATTGAAGTGACAAACATAAGCAAACAAGTTTTAATGAATTGCATTTGAAATCTGTGCCCCCCCATTTCACGTTTGGCCCCCTGGTTGCTCCGTACATCCAACACAGTATTTTAAAAATGTGGCGCCCCCTTCTTGTTTTTTCCCCCCCGCTGCTAAATCCTGGCGACGGGCCTGTGTGAAGTTCACCTGCGCAAATGTAAAGCTCCTTATTGAAAGCTTTCTGGCTACGGTTCTGGTTCAAAATCTCACATCCTTTCGTGCGACGATTTCGTTCGTAACAAACACGCGAATCGTGAACCTAGCAGTCAGACTTGGACAATTAAATAATTCTAGTTTTCTAATTCGACGAACTAGAGCGAAATCACGGTAATTCTAATTCTAATCTAATTCGCAATAAGCTTCAATGCTCTAATTTTAGTTCTAATATAATTTCCGGTTTTGCCAAAAATGCTAATTTGTCCAACGATCTTTTTAAAGAAGAAACGAGAATGGACCCTCGTGCAATGAAAATGCAACGAAATTGTCACAAGTGCCACACCACCGTCCCATCACAGAAAAGTGAAAACGGTAAAAACTCGATCAATTTCTTTTCTCATTCACAGCTGCGGTGTCAAGTACGTGGCCTATTAATGAGCATTATTACATCACATTGCCTATCCATTCACACGCTGAAGTCACAATAGTCAAGTAGTCATCACGGTACTGCGACAGTCAGCCAGCTGTGATGTTTTAGGACAGGGGTGTGCAAACATGCAGTACTGCCGGGCCAAATGGAAATAACCATATTGGACCACGGCCCACAACTGCATGTATCAAGCTCTGCGTGTTAGACAATGCGCTGCCCACACACAGAAGATCGGTAATAGGCCTACCCAATGCTGGATTAACCATTAAAGCTACTAGTAGACTATAACCTTAGGCCCTGGAAAAATGCGGCCCTCAATTTTCTTTTTGATTATTGTATTCATTGCAAGTAACTGCCGAATTATCTCCTAAAATTTATTAAATTTAACGAAATATCTGTTCAGCCTTAGGCCTACCGTACCCTTAAACCGGCCCTGGCGATACCTTTCAAAAACCGTAAAGCTTGCTTGAAAATCTGGCCCTTTCCGCGGGCCACAGCCCACAAAATTTCAGCTCCCGGACCGGACCACTTTTTGCCTGCGGCCCATGAGTTGCTCACCCCTATTTTAGGGTTTTGCAAAACGTACATCATTTCCCTAATCTGAAGGCTGCTGTTTGACAACTCCTGGGAATGACAGCGAGCGATATCGGCTCTTGCTGCGTCGCCCTGAGCTCAGGGACGTCGGACAGCAAGGGCATTGCCCCCTGCCCTTCCAACAGGGGGGAAACGGGGGCGAAGGTGCCTTTATAACAACAGCATCTTGGCGTACGAATCTCTGCTATTCTCGTGCTTAAGGCTATGAGAATGAATCCACATTTGGGCATGAATTGAACTTGGATTAGTTGCTTTGATTTGAGCAAATGTAATTCTAATTTTAGTTCAATTTATGGTTCTCGCAAATTCGCTAATTTTAATTCTAATCTAATTTGCGACATCTCGGTTAGATTAGGAATTTAGAAGAGCTTAAAATTTCTAGTTGTCCAAGGCTGCTAGCAGTTGCAACCATTTGGGTCGTTTTACTTGACGCGTTTTGCTCGTGTGTGCGAGATGTTATGGCCGTGGCAAGCAAGTCGCAACGTGGTCCTCAAATTGTGCTTTAACGTCTTTATGTCGCCACACATATGTGCTGTTGTTTGATTTTTCTGAGCACAGATAAGAAAAAACAGATGTGAAACTAATAAAAAACGTAGGTCATGTCTTTTGTCAAACATTTAACCTTGACATTTACGGTTGGTTTGCATGCAAAAATTGAATATCCTGTTTCCGCCCGCCAACAAGCACGATGTCAACCATTACGTGTCATTGAACGTTTTCGCGTCGAAAGTAGCAGCTTAAGCACAGTGATCGTGGGGCACTCTAATAATGATTTATAATTTTTTATTGACCGTACATTTAGAACGTCAATATCGTCATTTTCGACTTTGCGCAAATTGATTAACGCTTCTCCATTTTTTTCCTCGCAACAGTGGGAGAGGGGGCCTCACAAGTGGATTAGCCTAGGGCCTCGCATCAGTTAAATCCGGCCCTGGCCAGATATATTGCGAAATGTTGCTGGCGGGTCGCAAAAATAAATTTATTTTATCTTAAACTTCTTCGCTTGTCTTCCTCAGAAAAACATAGAGAGAAAACTAGGCGAATGAGCGAGAAATACTTCTCTTGAGTTACCAACAGGCCCGTAACCAGGGGGGCTTAGCCCCCCTTGGAAAAATGTGTTGGACATAGTTTAAAAAATGATGTTTGGAGGCCCTGATCTAAAGGCATATTTTTTTGCTAAAATGACATCAAATTATGAGGTCAGAGGCAGCGTATCAAATCAAGAAAGTGGCAGTGCCTTTGATAATCTTAAAAGCAGCAACCTAAAAAAATTCCGCGTTGTTTTTTCCTACAAGCGCTTAAGGTGCCGTTGAAACGAGGAAGTGTTTAACGTTGATACGTAAGAGGAAGATACGTTTCGGACACCCAGTTGATAGAGTACCTTCCACCATGCGGTAACGAAGGCCCTGAGCATAAGAAAGCAAATAGTATCAGAGTATGTGGACCAGGTACATTACACAATTTACGGCCATACAGAATCAACCAAGGACACCGGAGCAACACGGGATCAATTTGAGGGCACTGGTCGTTAGGGACAGGAACTGAGACATTGAGCTATAAAGTGAGTTGTTATTACTGTCAAGCTCAACATGTTGAGAACTAAAGTGTTCGATGCAAATATCAAAGGCTACATTATGGCGATGACCACCACTCAGGCATGTTCCGCTGTAGTTCAGTGGCGAAGAACAAACACTATACACCATCTTATTGCTCAGATGAACGAAATGCTGCCTCATATTCGTTTGAAGTTGATCTAGACAGATTATGAAATTACTGATGTTGCAGTCACCAAAATGCAGCGCCTGCAAACGTGTCTATTTTCCTCCCTTTTTCAAAGGGTAGAGAGAAGTACCCGCGATGTTGCATCCTTATTGAACACAATAATTGTTACAAGAAACCATTTGAAAGTCAACTACTAAGTACACTCTTTCATGGTGCGACCGTGCGAAATATGGTATAGAAATCATACACCATTTATGTACGGAGCCCTTTTGGCTCTTGTATCTGCTTTTAAAAACACGTTTCAACCATTTTATCGACATTTTCACTTTCGACAGCAACGTCCTTACTGCTGGAATTATTTCAATGTCAGGTTCAAGATGATTTAATCGCAACATCAAAAAGTTGGGAACGGAAGAAAATGCAGTTTCTGCTCATACAGACTGTTGCATCAAAAACACACAGTAACAAATAGCACAGCTGAAAAATAATACGGCGTTGTTTCACAAGAAGGTTGTTAGAAGTACCCCGAGCTGCACAACTGAATGGTGAATGGACGTTTACGAAAAATCGTTCATTAACCCAAACGACTCATTGCTGCTATTGCTGAACGACTGCACAAAAGCATGTCTTTGGAGTGATTCTTTACTAGATTGTAATATAGCTGAGCATTGCAATAGAACCAGATGCACAAGCGCAGGGGTTGAGGGGTAGACCAGTTGTATCGATACTTTATTATTTATAAACGGATTTAACGGAAAAAATTAATTAGTGTTAATTCAACAATTTGCTGGTGACCATCCGGATATTTTTAGAATCTTAGTGTAGCAAGTAATGACCGTTTTAGTCATTAGCTAACAGCCTTGAAAGTTTGGGCAATCACTGGGAAAGTTTTGTGCTTCGGTGTTTCCTTAGGTTTGATTTCGGACCAACACTTCGGATTGCGTTTGTCAGTGTTGCTTCTCCAACACAAAAAAGCTGGCGACGCACCAACGATGACATTCGTGACGAAATCATATGTAAAGCATCTATAAAAAACAAATCTTCCCGCTGGACAAAATCTTAAACATGTCTGCATTTCACAAAACAAGAAAATGTGGTAAGTGCACTGAAGAGGAGGGCGAGATCCTTCAACATGTATTCGACTTCATATCAAAGCGATGCCAGCACCGAAGCATGCAGCAGCAGTTGGAAACGCAGTTTAGCTGATGACAACTATACCATTGGCCGTGCTTCATGCAAATTCTTGACGTTGCGCGCCAGTCTAGGGCTGTGCTTATCTTTCGCCGATGTCCAGCCCAGCATGTCTTGTCCGGTTGTTGATGACAAACGATGAGTTAGTTTATGTGAAACACTGAAGCCGGTGTTGTTATCGAGTTGACTAAGAAGGATTAGAACTTGCCTGTAACGGAAAAATGTGAATGGAAGCTTCAAGTCATGCTTAAATCGTTTATTGGATGGTTCTGAAACACGACCTGTGGTCTGTCGACTCATCACAAAAAAGGCTCATGATTAAAGGGCCGCAGTGAACTACAGTATTACTTTTCTAGCGAAACTGCTTCTTCAGAGGTAAAACATGGCAGCCCTGCGGTAAAGAGACACTAGATTCAGGACTAGAGTTTATCTAAAACCACGAAAATCGATTTGTTTTGTGTTTGCATTGGGCAATTACTGCTGAGTGCTATAGGTATACGTTGGTTATCAACGGTTGGGTGTTGCTTGGAAGCCCTCCTTTCCCGAATCTTACTGTAACGATTCAAACTTCCAGGCAATAGAAAAGCTGACGTAGCAAGCGCAGATTGAGGTCTCAGCGACGACACGCTATGTTCTTGTAAGAAGTGTGTTGCGAAGACGTCGACCTTTCAAAACCAACATTTTATCACCTTCTAACGACAGTAAAACTCCATGTCTATGCGAGATCTGTGAGAAAAAAGTCTGCTAGGTATTTTTAAATGCCTTACACTGGTAAACTATTATTCTTCAAAACTCATATGGTCATTTTTAGACTCAGCAGGGGTGAGCGGACCCACCTACAAATGCTTCGAAACAACCTATTCGACTTATTTTTTGTCTGGTTCAGCTTGACACATGTATTGTGATGACACACGCATGCAACAATTTGCTCTGGCTATATACGTTCCGAGATAGCTGGCAATTCACAGACTTGTACGAAAGGTACGATCAGTGGTTGGAGCATTTTTTAAAAGTCTACTCTTATGAAATGTCCCCAAAAAGGGTGTGGGTTAGCAAAGAAACAGAAACTAGTTGGCCTTTACACAAATAAAGATTTCAAAAGCAAAAATGCACTGAACTTAAACGGAAATTCGGAGCAATCCGCGGTGGAAAATTATTCTCATTATTTTCGTCTCTTTCACAAAATGACTCAAAAACTTGCTATATCGCAAAAAAGTCACCTGTAGGTGAGAAAAGATTCCTAAATGACTATCTTGCTTGTAGAAAAGTTCTGTTTATTAACCGACTTGGCTTGAAGCGATTGCCACCTTTGAGGCGCTACTAAATTGCCGGGAGAATTTATTCTCCCAGCATTCGCATTTAACAGCCACGAACGTACCTTAAGATTTAAATCGTCGTTACTACAAATCTCCTATCGGTCACACTTCGTTTAGTAAACTACTCGGTATGGGAAATGAGTCCGCATGTAAATAACATTCAACACATCATTTCATATGACAAATGGGTTTCTACATACCAGCGAAACAAAGATTCTATTCAGAAAAAAAACAAAAGCTGTGACTACCACTGAAGGTGTGGTTTGCGTGACAGTGAAGGAATGGCCACAGTACACTGCGAAAGTAACTCAAAAAACGCTGCTTTACACGCAAGCCTTTTCGCATTTAATATCTTGCCTGTGCAGCGGCGGAACGCAGTCATTTGTGCTGAATGTTCCTCTCGTTGAAACTACGTTGAAATTTTCCGAGCATTCGCATTTAACGTGAAAATTTCCATCCGGATGACGGTTTTCAGCCACGACAATCAAACCTCCCCAGCCTTTGGCCAGAAAATAACAAGTGACTCCTTCTCGTACCTAAGTAACAAAACATTTACCTGGATTTAGTCAGTGTTTATTTCACACACTGACACACACCTATTCAGAATACTTTCTCCTCACAGTCGATACAAAACAATGAAGTATAACACGATTGAACACACAACCCATATTTATAAAAAGCGGAAACGCCAAACAATTTGATCGAAACTTTTGGATAAACTTTTCTTCTTGAACGAAAAAACGAGATCTGACCTGAGGACAAACTTTCGCAAAATTTTCTGCGGCGAAAATACGTTGACAGGAAAATGTACTTGATGCGAGAATCGATGGCAAAGTTTCACACATTTTTTATTCGACCATTAGTGTGTCTTGTTGGAGGGTTGGGACTCGCAAACTTACCAGATGCATAAATACACTCAAGCCCTACGAATGTTTGTGAGTGCTGGGCGGTATGACACAATCAAAATAGCACCAAAAGAAATTTATATTTGATGCTTTTCTACATATATCAAAACTAAAAACGTAGCTCATATTGTGTCGAAATACCTTGGAAAGATCAACTTACATGATTTTCTTCGCCTTCTTTCACTGCAAGTTCTATAACAGCGTCAGCCATAACGCCATCCACTGTGCAAGAATGAAGAAGTACGTCTTTGTTACTATGCACAGCTAGAACGTACTCTGGCAAAGTGCTGCTATCGAGTTCCGTATCCATTCCTACAAAAAAATTTCATGTGGCTACTTCAAACATTCACACTTCCAAAAATCTCCTCATCAAATGATGTGCCTTTTCACACATACCATCTAACACTGAACACATTTTCACGTTTATTATACGTGAATAGTATATCATACCTAACATTGGTATCTAAATGATCACGCTGTTAATCGCTCTGCATGCGATACAGAAAAATTGCTTAGCACTAAACGAAGGGGACGGACAACAAAATTAACGTGGGCATATTTAAATGCCAAGTACATTTTTTTATTAGCTTCGTTACGGCACAGCAAACCAATAAGTCAGGGCAAATAATGCATCGATAATCGCTTTGTGTGGTTAACAACTTTGGAAGGAAATAACACACATTTTATCCTATGATCAGCGTTTTTGTTTGACGCTTCGATCAGCCCTGCAGTGTGCCAAGATGGTATGCGAGCAATCTCCACTAGCTGAGCCTAGAGTGCTTCATAGCTAAGCATGCTCACCAACGAAAAGATCATTGTAGAAAGAAAAGCGGTCGATTTTCACTTCAATATGTCACGGGATTGATAAGAACATCGAATTGCAAGACCCTGACTACAAAGTTAATATTCTTGTGATGTCTTTTCCACACACAAAAAAAGCTTGTTACACTTCCAAATATGCCCTAAACCGATTTTTGTTCACAAATGACCAGTTTTGCGGAATTGTTTTGTTGCTCAGCACTACAATGAAAACCTCAAGAACCTTCTTCATGTTGGGGGATCCCACCTGGTTCGTAGAAAGTAGATCAAACACGATGTTCATTGCTTTTCAATATATTTTGTTCCAGATATTGGTTAAAAGTGGATCGGGATTACTATGCGACCCAGGCTTAAAACACAAATACCGAACTGCCTCGCTTAACAGCTGCAAAATGCAAATGACCAATACATTTTGTAACAGACGGACACTCTTCTGCAGAGCACAGCGTGGCAATGCGAAAAACGACAACCACACAAAACAGCGTTTGCATATAGGAAAAAAATTTTCGTGACTTCAGTTTCCTCACGATTTTAAGTAACTGGGGTTAATTCTTAATTGGAATACATAAATTGGTTTGAAAAGGGCAAAAACACCCAAAAGTGGCTCACAAAAAGTCCATACGTAAAACTCTGATACCGACAACTGGTTTGAGATTTTCTCATGATCAAATTGATAAACTCCCCCGAAAAAGAGACTGTTTGTTCTGGCAGAAAAGTTAGAGTGAACCGCTTAAACGATCCTGCTTACAAGACCACCAGATGTTGCTTTTGTTGGTATAATTTCCCACGATTCATAGAGATTCTAATGACTGTGGTTTCGAGTTGGTCGCTGAACTGGTTTAGTTTACCTTAGACGTATAATACGCAGGTGCCGGAACAATGGCTTAATTTTCAAAATATTCTGTTTGGTAAAATCGGGGTACACTTTCTTCAGTTTGAACGTACTAACTTTCCAGTGAATAAACCATTCCTGGACAACCTCTTTCAAACACTGCAAGTGGAACACAACAAATTTTCTAGCAACAGAAAACCAATTTGACATTAGCAAGGAACATATACGCCCATTATTAGAGTCAAGATGTGATACCACGTCCAGATATAGTCATAGCAAACGCTTTACCTTGAGCAAAACCTGACAACCAGTGATTGAACGCCAAACAAACCACCAGGTAAGCTCCACGGTCCAAAAAACAGTTGCAGGATAAATGCTTTTTGACCTGAATACGAACTTTTCGTCAATAATCAGTAATAAGATGATGACAACGCCAATAAAAACACGCCAAATGTGCCAGATTTTGGCAACTGACCTTCGAAATGTTAATACTGTAGCAGAAACGTACCTGCCGTCGTCCACAAGACACGAGGCGCCCTATGCTATACTTTCCGTCTCTGGTCTCGCTTGAACGAAAAACGCAAATACACGAATCGACCGGGTGACGACTGGAGCCTTCCTGAGTCCTGCATATAGCAATGCAAATTTTATTTCGTCAAAAACATCAACAGATGCTTCCAATAGAAAGGCACCACAACGAAGAATCCACACCTTGATATTTGCTGGAACAAACTAAGCTCGACCTCGCATCGTTCCTCTACTTGCAAACAATGAGCCATGAGCGGTTGCGCAGCTGATCCGGGAAAATGACTTCTTGTTCGAGTTTCTTTCCAGTCCCACTGGTGGATTTTGCAAATATCAACACTGTCAAAGTATCTGAAACAACGAGACTTGGTTCGGACGAAAAATGCAACCAAGTAGTCATATGACACAAACCTTCCGTGGATAAAGTACGTGAGTCGAAACTAAAGTAGGCTGCGGGAGAGAGAACTTTTGCAAATTCTTTATTTGCTTACTGCCCACAACCCTCCCAGATATCTTTATAATGACATGAAAATAACTCACTTGATAAAATCTTCTATAGACATCCAAAAAGTTCCATCGTCTGTATAATCAGGCCGCAATCGCCGCCGGAGATGTTCATTTTCGTTCCACAAAGGTGAATCAAGCGCCCAATTTCCTCTCCATGAAAAGACTCCCCAGGGGTTGCGAAGTTTCACTAATCTGAAGGAATTTTGAAAACTTAAGCATTTCATTCGCAAAGATTCAAAGACTGTGCACCAATATATTTGACCACAACAGACTTTACCTAAGTCGAGTTTGGAAGCCGATGTTGATCTCACCTGATAACGTTGGCGTTTCTCACTTTTTCTTCGATGATGTCTAGGACACTGTACGCATGCCTAGGTCTGAGGCCTTTCTCTCGATACTCCTCTTCATTGATTTCACTCGTGTTTCCAGCACCGCACGATGCGCCCATGAGAAAACCTGCTTCCATGCTACTCAGAAGCCTCGCCCATATCATTCCGCTGTCAATATCGCCACCATTTAAATCACCACCTATAAAAGTAGCATAATGCGAGCTTATCATGAACCACAAATGTTAAGCAAACTAAGATTTGGCTGCAATATCTGACATGTTCATAGAGACCTAAAAATATTTAATCACAAAGACGGGAAAGCTGTTTTACGATCCTCATTGTACGGAACCGTCAAATCCACAACCGGCGAGGTACCTTTCGGTGCGTATTTTTGTTAAAAATAACAACCACTATCGTAAGTGTACAAGCCTGGATAGTATCCAGAACTTAATAAACCATCGAGCATCTTTCACAACACCTTCAAACAGCCTGGGAAACAATTTTTACAATATATTCGACGGTATCATATCTTACCGTGCCTGGACAGTTGCAAACTTTCACAAGGAGCACCGGTCAACGTTGCTAATCCTTCAATTGAGCGACCAGCTTGCAACGCTTCGTAACACCCATGCAGTTTGGCCAAAGCTTTCTCGATTAATGGAACCCATAGCTGCCGCCTCCGTGACTGAAAGTCAGTGCAGTTTATCAAAAACTACGTGTAATGGAACGTACTTCCATCTGTCCGTTTATATGACAACAACAGCGTCTACTTTTAAGTCCAAAAGCTATTAGTTTCACATTTTGTAGCAGACTAAATCTGATGGTTATTTAAGCAAAAATTTGCTATTTTGCGGTGATGCGATGTATGCCCTTTGCGCGACGAAACTTATGATCTCGCGAAATGAATTTGAACTAAACTGATTAATATTTTGCTGTTTACAGACAAATCATGGGAAAACCAAATCGAAAACTTTATCGAGCCAGACCTGACCAGAAAAACAAACGAGCTTCACTGACCTGCTCCTGACAAAAACGACTTGGAAAAATGCTTTGTTTTCAGATGTTTTAATCAACTTTGTAAACACATAACGGCATTTGAATAAAGGCAACAAACCTGAGAGTAAACCAATTCACGACTTTCATTGCAAGGCAGCAAATCATCCACAAACACCATTCGCCAGACACCGTGCTTGCATAATCTCACAACGTAAACGCCCTCGTTATTCAGTTCTTTGGTAACCATCACATGTTTGAGGAGATCAGGTCGCTCGGCCAATACTGCTAAACCGCTTAGGAACCTACAAGACACAGGCAAGAAACAACGTAACAAAATGAATTATAAGCCTTGGAACTCAACACGACATGTTGTCAAATTCCTTTTCCGTTCTTATAGTTGAGATACACCTTTTAACGAAACACTGCAGGTTGCTGCGACCTGCTCACAGATAAATAGTTGCACATTTCATTTACACCACAGTACACAGAAACGACCGCAATAAAGTATATCGACAATGTCAAAAATATTTTCTAAATAATTTATTTATCACACAGTCCACTTCCACGCAAAAATTAAAATTTTAAACTTGTACCAGCAATTCCCCAAAATTCCTTGTTTGATGTCTGAAGCTCTAGGATTGCGTTGAAACACACTCCAGGCATGGGAAGATGAGTCCTCGCAGGTAATCTAAGACAAGGTCATATTAACCACTGTCATGTACCGAAAAACATTTGTTTAGAGTAAGTAGAAAATCTTGCTAAACTTTCGAGCAACCAATAAACGTAGATTGCAGCTGGATCAATATTACTGAAAGCTGCTTTTTCTTATGTCCACAGAAAAGCCTATTCATGCATTCCCTGACTTCCATTCACTGATGCGTAATAAAAATTTAAGTTTATACAATAAAAGTTCGACATTACAAAGATGTAGCGTAAATGTTAATTTGGTTTGATCATTACATCACGGCTTTTTCTCGTCAAAACATTGTGATCCAACACAGCGCCACTTGTTAAGAAATATTGCAATTGCTGGTAGCAACCGTCGATTTCCAATCCATGTTGCATAGTGGATATGGGTTATCATTTACTTTGTGTGTATAGGTAAAAGATGAACATCATGTCCTTGTGAGTTTATGACTTTTTTAATACAGTTTATGACTTTTTAAGGGTGTAGTTTGTAGTTTGTACAAAAGCAACACGTTGACGCAATTTTAGTGCCCAAATTCAAATACTACAGGGTGACCCAAAAAGATGCGTACCCATATTTTGTTCGATAAAAAACCCATTTTTTAACGAATGTCTTTTCTGTTGCAGGACGTGATAGGTGAATCTATGGATGATCGTTTGCAGCTATAGT
>Ga0210059_1009039_pt1 | contig 15618 bp, 8 predicted proteins | sample Ectturendosymbi2_FD_188042 | JGI IMG/M metagenome (GOLD analysis project Ga0210059, IMG submission 188042) | Ecteinascidia turbinata endosymbiont from Florida, USA - Sample 2 (SPAdes) (version 2) | ecosystem: Host-associated > Tunicates > Ascidians > Unclassified | place: Key West, Florida... | reverse complement strand
AAACCGGAGCTGAATGCAAACATCCCGTCGATGCCTCTATGCATTTTTAACGTGTAGCAGGCCGTCATGCTTCTATCGTGACGTCACGTGCCATCACCATTGGCGCGTATCCAGCTGAGTCATGTGACTACGTATGCTTCGCGCCACTACGTCACTACCGAAACAGCCTTTTGCGTTTTTTCCTTTTTTACAGCGCTTTTCTCCTGATTAACCAATAAGAACCTGCAGCAAGATCACTGCAGTTCTATTGCTATGCACTGAAGATGATAACAGTTGTTATCGAAACGTTTGCAAGATGTCAGTTGTATCGTTTGCTTTGGCCGTAGTATTTATTATAAGGCTATTTAGCACTTCCGCTTTTCGTCTACAATAGCTTGCATAAAAAAATTATAAATAGTAGTAGTCATTTGGCGTTTGAAGTATAAGCGTTATCTGGCAGTTTGTGAATTGTTTTAATAGGAGTAGTAGGTGCAAATTGCAAGAGAGTTTGTTGGGTGCCGATATTCAACACCCTGGATCGCAGTGATGGAGTCTCGAGACTTGGTCTCGATCTCGAGACCAGTTCCGACAGTGGTGTAGGAGGCAAGGGAAGCGAGAGCACCCCAAAAGTTTTGATTTGTCAAAAAAGTTTTGATTTGTCAAAAATCTGGGCAAAATCTCTGAAAATCCGGGCAAAATCGCACAAAATTTGGGCGTGGGTGTTTCGACACCTTTGCTCTCATTGTGTGATGAATGAGCCTGACTGTCGAAGTACATCTGAATTTGACTTTTTCTTCTCCAAAAAACACATGAATATCTTTTTTTTATGTGTAGTCTCAAAAAGTCTTAATCATTGTTGAGATACAAATTTTTCGGGCAAAAATCCTTGATACCCCCAAAAATTTGCCTGCCCCTTTACTTAGAAGTCTCGGGACACATTTTTGCGAGTCTCGATCTCGAAATTTTCAGGTCACGTCACGTCTCGGTCTCACGCCTTTTGTTTTGAGACTTTGACTACTGCAACAATATGGCTTAGTAAAACTTGTTTAATTCAACATGCTTTTTGTCTGTTGCATCTACAGGTGAGAAATAACACAAGCAAGTAGGAAATCGCCGAAAAATTGAAAAATTTCAATTTCGAAGTGGTGATGACCCTTTTTTTAAATTTTTTAAACATTTCGGCATAATCTGCAAATTTTCAAGTCTCGAGTCTGGGGGCTTTTTGATGAAGTCTCGGTCTCGAAGTTTTAACCCGGTTTCGGTCTCGAAGTTTAAGTCTCGACTACATCTCTTCTGTCTAGTCAGTGAATGGTTTACTGTACAAGATTCTTGAAAACTGTAGAAGCAACGTATTGCAGCATCAAGCATAAAACCACATATTACAAGTATTATGCAAAAAAGAAGCAGTTGCAGAAGTCACAACACATTTCAAACATGTTACCAAACAAAAAAACAAATTGCAATGTACAAACGTGACAAATGTTATGCGTGTGTTTTTTTGTTTTGTTTTTTGTCGATGCGCAAAATAGTCCGGCCCACGGACGCTGATAAGATCGCGAATTTGGCCCAGCATCCAAAAAGTTTAGCGACCGCTGCTTTGAAATATTGATTAAACAAAAATAATAAATGTTTAAAATTTTTGATACAGTTGATAAACATCAACGCTTCAAATCTTTTGTCAGGCAAACGAGATCAATCAGGCTTGAACATTCGTCCAGCAATGCTGAAAATGCTTTTGTTAGTAATACTATTTCTTCTAACTGTGGGTTACGGTCGTTTGCAAGCCAACAAAGCATTGTGCAGCTTTTAATTTGAAATGAAATGAACAGTAATGCCAATATAGCTGGGCATCTATCAGCTGGACCAGTAGTCAATGGTTAACAAAACCTCGTTGAGCTTCTTTTACCAGTGGATCACGGCTGACATGCTAGTTATACTGTTGTGGAAAGGTACTTTCGACTTGGATTAAAGTACCTTATTCCTCTGAAATAAAGTTAATTTACTGTATACAACTTAATGTACTAATTATATACATAGCCTACTCCTGCACTTACGTTCATAAGTTCACTCCGATTATATATAAATGAAACGAACACCTCTCCTCGTAATGTCCAGCTATTCTGTTGCCGAAGTGTGAACTCGTTTTCAAGCAAAGCTCCTATTTTTGATGCTACGTCTCACTAGACTAAACCCACTACGTTACTTCTGCCGGCCAACAAGCGAGAACTAGCTACAACACTGTGCTTTCCGCTGGACTGTCTGGATTTTAACGCACACAAACAGGCAAATAACCTCCCTGAAACATAACCACAACAAATGATGATAAAGGAGGAAACCCAGCCACCACAACCGCGGTTTATCGCACAGTGATGTAGGGTGAAGATATCCAAGTTTAATCGCGAAAGTAATCATCGATTATGATTAAATCGGCAATGTAATCGATTACGATTACATTTTATTTTTGGTCGGTTCAATCGATTACGATTACTCAAAAACTGTAATCGATTTAGTTTATTCCATGTCTGCTCGTGGCATGTTCACGCAATTTTATTGGGAAAACCTTTCTATAGTGAAGACCTTTCCGAAATCGAATTTGTGGCTGGAGTGTTTTCAAGTAGTTGTATTGCATTCAAAATAGAACAATGGGGATGTGCTTACTGAGAGGTGCAGTATTTTAGGGTCCAGAAACAAAAAGGCTTGGATGTAGCGCTTGAGTAATGTCGACTTTCCAAGAGCATTGTGCATTTGATTAAGAAGCTTGCCTAGTCAGTTCTGCCACCAGTGAAAAGTAATGTATCCTGCATTTTCTCGATTTTGCGGTATTCAAATCATTTTTTCCGCTGTATCATTTAACGTGCCTGAAATGCTGCAAAAGGTTGAAACTTCTTGATTTTACAGTTTGACAAATAGGGTTAAACATGACATACGACGACATAAGGAAGCATTAAACAAGACTAATGCGTATTGTGTTGCTGTACAAGTTAGATGTCAGCATATAGTGCCTACTGTTTACTGATGCATGCCTGCCAGCCGATATTTTCCAGTAGAAATCCGAGCAAACAACATCCCATCCATATGCTGTCTTTCGTTGTATTAGTGGTCACTTGTTTTCACTCGTACAATACGTGTTCAAAAATTCGGCATTCACACAAAATAATGAGATACTAAGACTGCAGAACACTTTGCATTCGTAGGTAAAAGCAGTGTACCCTTGCCAGGATAATATCATTAATTCGAAAACCAGATAAACGTGTTTTTTTGAGTTTTTCTCAAAGCCGATATTCCAGATACGTTTTTCCATTGTAACAGCAAAATTGGTCAGCTTAACATTTCTGTGAAAATTGCAGTCTATGGTTCTCATGTTTCCCACGCACTTGTGTAAATAACGAATATCACTGTGCTGAGCACACAGGGGATATTAAAATTATAAAACGGTTGCAGGCATCAACCCAGTTTTCGTCTGTCTATAGCTGATGTGCTTGCAGGTGATGCTGGAAAGCATGTTTGGCGAGCAGTCTTTTAAAGTTGCCGCGCCTGGTGAACCACAACCGGAAGATGAGATTTGTCTGGAAATCGATGATGTTGAAGTTAGAGTGAACAGCAAAACGCGCGTGAGTTTGACTGTGTTAAGTGTCTTTCAGTTACCTTTTGAAAAATGCCGTCTTTCTTGTGATGAAATTAGTAGTTAAGTTTTGCTGAGAGTGCTTGATGTTAAGTGTTTGACCAGGTAGTTACTTGGACCAATGAAAACTAAATCAGAAGGCATCATTTTTGTGATTGAATCTTTCTTGGAAAGAAGCACGTGCTGTTTACGACCGTACATTAACAGATAGATCTGGCTAACTAGCGTTTTTTGTATGCAGTTAAAAATATGAAGCAATATTCACAGACAGCTTTTACTGAATAACATCATGGACAAAAGTTTCCTATCTCTCCCACGACAATCGATTAACATCTCAAAAAGTTGTCGGTTCGAAATACGTGTCTCAGAATGTGTATTACCCGTGGCATAGTATCTTAGTCGACCTGCACTTGCGAAGTGATTCGTCTCAGCGTCCGGTTGCATTCCGAAAGTTTCGAAGGCCCACAACTTCGACACAATTTTTCCACTTATTGCAAGGTTTTATGCAGGGATGTAAAAAAAGAGGTGTGGGAACGCCGTTTCCACAAAAGAGGCGTTTCCACGAAAGAGGCGTTCCCACAAATTTTCATAAAAAGTGTGGGAACGCCGTGCTAAAAAAGAGGTGTGGGAACACCATTCCCACCCAAATAAAAAAGCTGAACCAAATAGTTCGAATAAAGTGAGCATTCGCCTACAAGAATTTCCACACTAGATCTTTTTGTTTCACTGTGTAAACTACTGACTAGCAGTGCAAATCTGCGTGTCACTAGCCCATCTGTGAGACCGTAGCCATGTTTTAGTGTAATCTTTTGGATCCCACATCTGCAAGTAACGTTGCTAGTGCAAAAAGGTGTTGGAACGCGTTCCCACGCCGAAAAGAGGTGTGGGAACGCCGTTCCCACCCCACCACACCCCTGGTTTTATGTAAATTTGGTGTTTGTTCTTTCAAAACCATTTTGCTACCTGATTCTCAGGTGTTTGCGAGCCCCGTCACACCAAATATCAATTAATGCGAACGAGAAGCACCAAACACTTAATATGCTGTGCCTTCGTACCTTACCAGGTTGTCAAATGCCCTGCGGATCCAGGACTAGAGGAAATGCTGTCTGAATGCGTTCGCCGACTGTATGCCACGATAATGCCCGTTGGAACCGCCTGACCGGACCCATCGGAAGCACTATCCGTTGCTCAGCCCATTGTCGTCAAAGCTGTGTGCCTTAGAGTGTGCAACGAGATCACGTGTCGCACGTCGTGAAGAGTGGTTGGTGCGATCACTTCCAGGTTGATCGCGATAAACAATCTGTCGCCGTAATCCTTGGAAAGCGATCAAGGCGCTATTTGAAGTTTTCTTCGATATCGCAACAAAATTTGCACGAGGTCAAAATCCGAAATGCGATTGGTTTGCTTCATAGCCTTGTGACACTAACTTGGTTTCGTATTGACACCGTTACGCATTCCGTGCGGATACAAGGCAAAATTTGTACACTGCGCCCAGAATTTTTTTCGTTTTTTTATGATAGCCAATCATCGGTATCGTCGTCTTTCTGGAAAAAGAAACAAAAAATTTAAGACCTAAGTGAGTTGATTGATATAAAACATGTGAACTTGAGTAGAAACACGGTTATGGTGTTGGTCTTTTGGAAGAGCAGTGCAAAATTCATGTAAAAATAGCCGATTAACGAAAAGAGACAGTGAATCATTTGAAGGTCAATTGGCCGCAGAACTAATGCATGCCTTTCAGGTAATTAAGTTTTATTGGTATTTTATAGATTTCATGTGCGGCAAAGGACTAATCTTACCCTTAAAATCTAACAGATGGGTCCTGTCAAAGCGCTGCACTCAGCAGAGTTTGATAAACGCGGTCGCAGGGAAGAAATTCGTTACTTACCAAAGAAAGCTGTGACGGGGCGTTTCGTTTTGTTGAGCTAAGAGACCTCACTTGGTAGAAAGACGCTGCTTACGTGAAGCTCTCAAGTATCCTTGAGTAGAAACATTCCGCGCTGGCCCCGTTCGCCTACTCAGGCCCGTAGCGGGCGCAAAGTGGGTCTTCTCATAGGCGGAACCAGGGGGGCTACGGGGGATGAAGCCCCCTAAATTTTCAGATAGTGTTTTTGATCTATGGTTCCCGACATACAAACGGCCATTCGGGTGATTTTTTTCTATAGCCTTCAAATGAAATATTTCTTGCACAGGGATAGGGTGAAGTCAACTGAAAAGCTTATTTTGCTGAGTTGGGGTGGTCCGCATGTGTTTATTTCACTAAAAATGTGGCCAGCTTTTGCAAAACAGCGTTTACTTCACTAAAAATGAAACTTCTAATCAGCAAGTTTTTATGCAAAAAATATGGTCCCATTGTTACATAAACCGCACGTAATTATTTAAACTCTTGTTTCATTTGAGTAAGATTGGGCTTCATGTGGACAAAAGTTGCATAAGCAGCAGACTATATACTATGTTTTTCCTACAAGCTTTTATGAATGAGTGCAGCTCATTTGATCAGTTAAGCCAGTGGTTTTCAACCTTTTCCATGTAGCGGCCCATTTTGCAATCCAATCTACCCCAACGACCCCCTTCCAAAAATTTCCAGTCAGGCAAATATTTAATGCAGTTGTACTATATTTGCACAATAGAAAATCGCAATAACTAAAAATGACTTTCGGATATCACTATGTTGAACACAGACCTGTTTATTTAATTCATGCACATGGCAGCACCAGTGAGAGAGACTCGTGCTGTATGCAAATCACTCCAAAGCATAATTCATTGAAAATTAGAATAACTCACAAATTAGCTACCGCATTCATATATCTAATTTAGAAACACAGCACATTCTTAGGTCAAAAAGTTATTAGTTCATTGCCAAACGCAACAGCACTGTCCGCAGAAATTTTTCCAGGGGAGGGACAACGTCGAAATTTTGCTTGTAATTTTCAAGTTTCTGATAATGCAGTGTAAATAGACATTCACAAAACGCTTTACTCTTTCTACACCACAAAGAAAACGACCCATGTTACGGTAACAATCGAAAAAAATGCGCTTCGTTGTCAGCGATACCCAGGTATACTACAATAATTTACACAGTAGGCAAGAGGTCTCCAAACTTTTCTGTCCGAGGGCCACATAAGCTATTACTCAAAGGTTCGAGGGCCGGACATCATAGTCATACGTAATGTAAGTGTTTCTGGATATGCTACATTCTACCAAATCAACATGTTTTTCGTAAATAGATTTTTTCATTATTGACAAAATGTCTTCGCGGGCCGGATTTGGTCCGCGGTCCGTACCCAGCAAACAGAACGTTTTCAAACATGTTATCAAACGTTTTAAAAGATGTTTAAAAACGTGTGCTGTTAGCTGGGTAGTTTGTAGATCCCTACCCTTGGCTGTCTGCAGGTTTTCAAAGCAGGATACCTCTCTTCACATAAGCATAAACACTACCTAAGAAAAGCATTGCCAAGGTCTTCAACTATAGCACAAATTATGACTTTATTTTGCCTAGCAAGTGGGGCCGCACCAAGCTGATATTTTTGTGGAGGGTAAAATCATTAGCTTGGGGATGCTGTACCTAACAATTGAAAATTTTGGTAGGGGAAACTGCCTGGTTGCGGGATCTGCTATCAAGACTTGTCAGCGTCACTTTGCAACAAGAGCTGCAAACGTCTGGGATCTCGTCCAACACGGTCAATAAAACCATGCTTGTCTTCGCTAATTTTTTACAGTGAACGCTCGTCATACGTAAAGCGTACAATTAGCCTGTATTTTGACATGACTACGAACTACTTACTAGAATTAGAACTCCGCACACAGGCTTTACAAAACTGAGCAGTTGAATTAAGAAAACTAGCTACAGCAAATAAAGCTAAGCACTCAGTATTCACTCAGACGTCAGAACTGAGCCTTTACGGTTAAGACGTAATCACACTAGCCTGCATAGACGTATTCTAACAAGCTACGAATTTTTATACTGCGTGAAAAGAAGCCTGCATAAGTGTAGCTTGGTACTCCGGCACATTGGTTACCATCAGTGGCGTTGCTGACGAAGGGAAGGGGTGCAAACCGCCCACCCTGGCAAGCTAAATTAAAAACTGGGCCCCTACTTAGCTGATATGTTGGTATTAATATTCTTTTGATTTTCAGTAGGTTACCGCTTTTTTGCGTTTTTCCAAAGCTTTTTAGGAGTATTTTCCAGTGATTTTACATCGAGATTCGCTATTCTACATTTTTTCTGAGTGTTGGCTAGTGGAGTCAATTAAGCTAAGCTTAACCCCCTGGCTCGAATCTCTACTGACGCCACTGGTCACATCGCACTAACAATGGATTTTTCAAATTGTGGAAACATTGCTACAGATTCACTCATGCTTCTTTTCACAGAGTATAAATGTATGTGGCTTACCGCTGTCTCGTTGCATTGCCTGACAAGAAGTCTGCGTTCAACAGTCACATGCAAGCGAAACGCCTGCTACGAAGTGAACCTTGTAGATTTGTTGCCATGTTATTGTTACGCAATAAAGACCAACAGTAGAACAATCTGTTCGCAACTTTCGTACCTGCCTCTGCAGGCTAAAGAGGGTGCATAACTGCATGAAACCAGAACAGTGGGTACGAGGACAGATGCCTTCACGTGGCCCTTCCTGTTGCGGCATTTCCTGAAAGGCTTACCAAATCTGTTATCATTCATTAGACTTACCATAATTGCTTACGCTTAAACCGGGACAAATTCAAAACCGTGAATGAAATAACCTGACGAGAGGCCGAAGGCCTGAGCTTGGCCAATTTTATACCTTATTTGTTTTAAGATTGTCTGAGAAAACTGAAGACAACGGAAAAATGACGCAACAATAAGCCCGCAATTTTATAAATGATCATTGAGAGGAATTATTTCATAACAATGAATCATCAGGCTGGAGTTCATTTCTAAAATTTCACTGAAGTGAAATTCCGGGACATTTTGCTAACCGGGACGGGCAGGGACTCGACATGGGGAAGTGCCGCCCTGAGGCGAGTCGAAAAGTGCTGCCCCCCACAGTCAGTGGCGTAACCAGAGGTTTGAGCCAGGGGGGAAACTTTTCTGAAGGGGCCCCGTTAGCCATCGTGTGGACATGCAATAATTAGTTTCTAAAAACTCACAAACATTACATATATATGGGCTTAAGTCTTCGTTTGTTCGCGCCACATATACACGGTTGCAAGTCTTCGAGCATGCCCCGTTCGTGGTGAATCGCACATTCAATGACACACTAACCGAGAGGCTGGAACAAAGGCTGCTCGAATAACACAAAAATGGTTATATCGCGAAGTACAAAGCAGATGTTAGATTGTAAACACAAATAACACAGGCATGGGCGTCCGCAAATATTTTTCCAGGGTAGTCAAAGTCGACATTTTGGTTGTCCATTTCAGGCTGCTGACGATACAAATGCAAATAGACGTTCACATAACGCTTTACCCTTGCTACACCACGAAGAAAATGACCCACGTTACTGCAACAGTCCCAAAAATGCGCTTCGTTGGCAACAGTGTTTCTTTTCGCACCGTATAAAACTCGTTGGCAGCAATGTTTCTTTTCAGTTTTCACATCGTATGTTTCACACCGTGATTTATTGCTATCAGCAGTCGCTGCCTCGCTGCATTACCTGCCACAGATGTCTGCGTTCAACAGTCACGTGCAGCAAAACACCTACTGCCGTAACTTAAGTGAACCTTTGTTGCCATGTTATTGTTACGCGATAAAGGCTAATTTTAAAACTATCCTCCCCTAGTTTCGCAACCTGCTTCTGGAGGCAATGTAGCGGATTTAGTGAACTGCAAGTTCATCAGTCATCACTGCATGATGCCCGAACAGTAAATCAGGCTCTTGTGCAGTGTGTGTCATACTGGCAAATGAAACTATCATTGCAAGAATTAAGTCAATTAATCTACTGACTTTAGGTGTTCTAGAAATTTTTGGTTCTTAGACCCAATTTCCAGGTGGTAGCAAATGCCCATTTCCCCCTTCCCCTGACCACAAGGGGATGACAAACACTGAAACAGCGCACCAGCTATAACTACTTTCACTTATTATCAAATTTCTATACGGCAGTGGGAAGAAAATGAAGACATTTTGACAACAGGTTCTGAAGTAAATGGCTAAAAACGTCGGATGGAGATGTTCAGTGGCGCACAAAAGCATGTAGATTGTTTTGACCAAGGTATCAAATGCTTTTGCGAGATATTTTTAACTTGATACGGACAACCGTTTGTTTTCAGCAGTTTTTTTAAGGCGTTCAAGAATTTCAAATCGGGTCCCTAGAATCAGAGAAATCGGGTCCCTACCGTTCCATACCGGGTACCTAACATTTTCCTTAAAAAACTGGTTTTCAGTGAATTTAAATCATGATTTGATGGTTGGCATTAATTATAAAATCAATTTAATTATGTATTACTATTTTTCTTGCACATATCATCAACATGGTGGGGATGAAAGAGTAATCACAAGAAAATGCAACTAATACTGACTATTTTTTCAAGATAATAACTGAAACTGTGCAACAGCGTTAAGTATACTAGTCATAAATGTGAACTTTTCAACTACTGCTACAGGTGTTTTGTATTTGAGTTGGCTTATAAACTGAACATTTCTGTGGATGGACATAATTGTCGCAAAATTGCTGACCAAGAACTTGTCATTGAGTGCCTATGGCATTAGATATTTCGTAGGTCATGCAATGGTACAACTACAAGTACCATCACATGGCGCAATACGATAGTCACCACAAATAAATATCAGAGATAGCTGAAAACTATATAATAACGGGCAGACCTAACCAGTATAGAGTGATCATGGCATGTAATCTCTATTGCTGCTGTCACGTAGAAGGCTTTCCCCTAGAGCTTGCCGCTACACAAGACAATACATGTGACCTTTCGAATTATGGCTATTTATTGATGAAACAAATCAATAAATTTGCAGCAGCAAAGGCAAGAAAACCTTGTCTTTGAAGTTGGATAATTACTAGTAAAGCATTACAAACTGACCTGTTTCAGCTAAATTGTTGTTAGTCGGGGTGATGAAGCAGCAAAAAATTATGTCAGCTTTCTGAACTTTGCAGCAGAACTTTGAATTTGCTGTTGTGCTTTCTCTTTACGTTTTTGAGCACCAGAATTCACATTTAATCCTACTTCGTATATTCATGTTGCACATATTTGTATTTCGTTGTCAAAACTGCAATCTGTAGCCTACTGCATAATCAACATTGCGAAGATCACTAAGTAAGGATACACACTAAAATTTTTGATCGATAACGTTAGTGTCAAATTGCCATATAGAGCGTTTGCAATACTCTGAAAAAGTTGAGAAATGATGGTGAATCCGGATGTGGATGGTTATCAGACGACTCCTGATAATGATTGCATACTGCTTTAACCAGCGGTTCCAAAACTTTTTCGAGCGTGACTGAAATCTGAATTGGTGAACATCTTGCGACCCAAGTCTCAAACATTGTATCTTAATATGACAAAAACGTTGATTGTATGGATGATTTTTGGCAGTAGGTTGCTAAGTTTGTTTTCAGTGTCAGCAGTTTACTCTTTTCTGAAGTACCTACGCTACACTGCAAACAGATAATAAGCGAACAAGTTTGAAGAATTACAACTCAGGTTTAGGTTTTGATCGCCTCGGCGCGACCTATTTTCTGATCCTCTGCGAAATCGCAGCCTTTGTTCGGGTCGCGACCCATACTATGGGAACCACTGGCTTCAACGTTTAAACTAGTCAAAACGCTTTAAACCTGTTTTAATTTGTAGATGTGTATCACTGCATGGCATACTTGAAGATGTAAAATGCGCTGCGCAGACGATAACTGCCGTACCCGCTGCTGGGATGGCCAGAAAACGAAGTTACCATCTCCAGCCGAGATGCTGAAATGAACACCTCTGGTTCAACTTCAGCGGTGAATTTTAAACAGCTTTGTTAAACTGACTTTGCAAAACAAGAAAAGAAGTTGTAGTGTCGCCACCCAACTTTCTCTGTATTCTAATCTCAAGGTCTCAGTGTAATCTCAAGTTAAAGTACACGAAAGTTTTCAAACATAAACGTATTCACAACTGCATCACACACTCCAAAGTAAGCAGAAATATAATGGTCGCAGATGCGGGCAACGTTCCACAACTACGGACAATTATTACATCACACACAGTATGCACTATGCACGTTCAAGATGGTGTACTGCGTGCTGCACGCCATTGCAACAACTTCGATTTTGGATTCATTTGATGACTGTTAGTAGGCTATGCTAAACACTGCAGTATTTCAGTATTTAAAACGTCAAGACCAATGGATTTCCAAAACTTGTAAAAGCACTTTCATATTCTGCAGTTCATGAAATCTCTAAGAGGTGGTCCATTTTTTGCATTTAGCTTGCCAGGGGGGCGGCGCGCATCCCTGCCCCCCGTCAGTTACGCCACTGCCCACAGTCGAAAAGTGCCTCCCCCCAAGCCACGGGTTAAAGCAAAGTCAAGCCTTTCAGGACGGAATTATTTCATCATCAAACTGGAGTTACTTTTGAAAATTTCACTGAAGTAAGATTCCGGGACATTTTGCTAACCGAGATGGGACGCCGGGACAGACGTTTAAACCGGGACAGTCCCGGCCAGACGTACGGTAGGTCCAACCTTAACCAAAATGTAAAGCTTAATCTAACTTCAGGTTCATTCGTAAAAGACCATTTGCTATTCCTTCTTTTCACCAAAAGTGCTGCCCCCCCGAAAAGTGCCACCCCAGGGCATTGCCCCATCCGCCCCCTAATCGGGCCCCTGGGGACGGGACACCGGGACAGACGTTTAATCTGGGACGTATGGTAGGTCTAGTCATCATGAGAGCAACCACAGCTACGCGCGCTGGATGTGTTCGGCGTGGGATGGGTCAAACAACGCCCTTCTTGGGGCGTGGCAGCAGGAATGCTGCCGAAGATGACCCACGACCCAACATACTCCAGCTGAACACCGAGGGGCTCGCTGAAAACAAGATCTCCGTCATTGAGCAGCAAGCGTATAAGAACAAGGCTTTTATCATCGTCCTACAGGAGATCCACTGCACAACAGACAAGCTAGTGATTCCCAACTTCTCACTAGCTGGGTCTATCCCGAGCAGGAATCACGGCCTTACCACGTTTGTCCACAAGCGGTACAACCAAAAAGCAAAAGCCAGTTTCTTTTTTCGCCGTTGAAACGTCGGTACCAACCCAGACCTCGCCTTCGCGAGTTTCGGCCAGGACAGCCGACTGCCGGACAGACGTGTCCTAGGAAAGTTCCCGCGGTCACAACATCAGTCCTCCCTCATACCGCCACCAAAATTCAACGTTCTTGCCCACAGCGATCCGGTGAAGCGTCGGAACTTTCGCAAGGCCGATTGGAAGCGCTTTTGCCTTCTCACAGGTGAATCCGTCGAGAAAATGCCACCTCCGGATAGACAGACCTACCATACGTCCCGGTTTGGCCGGGACTGTCCCGGTTTAAACGTCTGTCCCGGTGTCCCATCCCGGTTAGCAAAATGTCCCGGAATTTCACTTCAGTTAAATTTTCAAAATGAACTCTAGCCTGATGATGGATTGTTATGAAATCATTCCACTCAATAGCCATTTGTAAAATTAGGGGCTTATTGTTGCGTCATTTTTCCGTTGTCTTCAATGGAACTACAGCAACTGCTGCAGCTGAAGCCATTTTGTATTCTTTTTGAAGATAGGATAACTTTCAGTTAGTTTTGAATCATTTTATGCTGAAAGTAAGCTAGAACTTGACTTAATGCAGAGTAATATGGCAGGCTAGCAGTGCGAAAAATTCCTTTTCACATTATTTCATTCATGGTTTTGAATTTTTCCCGGTTTCAGCCTTAGAAATTATGGTAAGTCTACCTCCAGACGCACCAGATATTGAGAGGGCATACCAGGATTTTTGCGAGAGCCTACTTTCTGCGGCTAAACAATGTATCCCACGTGGACGTCGGAGGAAATGTGCCATGTTGGGACAAAGAGTGCAAGACCCTCCATCGCTCCTTCATCCAAGCCCCAGTGGGGACTGACTCCGACAGAGCCGCTTTGTCGCTACTCTCTCGACTGTAACAGAAGAAGCAGGAGCGATGGGAGGAAGCTGTCAACTCCATCGACTTCTCGCACTCCAGTCGCAAGGCATGGAGAACAATCAACAAACTTATTTGCACGTCTGGACGCTCCTCTCGCCTGTGCCCCGTCTCAGCAAACTCCATCGCCTCGCAACTCGTGAAGAATGGAATGGGCCGCGACTCAACCAGGTTCGTCAACAAGCAGCTGTCCGTTCTATGGAAGATTCCAACACCTGAGGGTCACAGTATCTGCGAACCCTTTAGGCCAGAAGAGTTTGCTGCTGCCCTGAAATGCCTGAAGCCAGGAAAATCTCCGGGATTGGATTCCATCTTCCCGGAGTTTATACTCCACGCCAGGTCGGCTCTCAAATCTTGGTTCTGCGACTTCCTCAGTTCCTGCATGCGCCAACTCAAAATTCCAAAGATCTAGAGAAGAGCAGTAACAGTTGCGATCCCTAAGCCAGAGAAGCCATTGGGGGACCCAAAAAGCTATCGTCATCTATCTCTGCTGTGTGTCCCCTTTGAAATCCTCGAGAGACTCATCTATGCTCGTGTCAAAACAATCATCGACCTACTGCTCTCACAGGAGCAGGCGGGCTTTCAACACGGGAGGTCGGCCGTAAACCAGGTCACCCTGTTGACACAGGACATCGAAGATAGCTTTTCAGCTAAAAAGAAGGCCAGGGCTGTGCTTGTTGACTTCACAGCAGCCTACAACACCGTATGGCACTGCGGCCTCACCTGCAAGCTTCTGCAATTTCTGCCTGAGACACATGATCCACATAATCATGGAGATGGTTGGCAATTGCAGGTTTTCCCTTACCACTGGAAATGGCCAAAGGAACAGGCTGCGACGCCTCAAGAACGGTGTCCCACAGGGTTCTGTCCTGGCACCCCTTCTCTTCAACATCTACATCTCTGACCTGCCAACCACCATCTCCAGAAAGTATGCATATGCTGACGACCTAGCAATCATGCATGCTGATGTAGATTGGCAGACAGTGGAAGAGTGGAAGGGGCGCTGAGCAAGGACGTGGCAACGCTAGGTGAATACCTCCAGACTTGGAAGCTAAAGCTCAGCACCACGAAAACGGCGTCGGCAGGCTTCCATCTCAACAAAAAGGAAGCTAAGCGCGAGCTGAATGTCAACTTCAACAACGCCCTTCTGCTCCGAGCCCAAATACCTCAGAGTAACGTTGGACAGGTCGCTCGCGCACCGTTGACACCTTGAGCCACTTCGCAAGAAGCTAACGTCACGTGTCGCACTCCTGAAGCAGCTTGCTGTCTCCTGTTGGGGCGCTGGAACAACAACGTAGTGAACAGCCACCCTAGCCCTGGTCCATTCGACTGCGGAGTACTGCGCTCTTGTTTGGTGTTGCAGTGCTCATACCCGCCTCATTGAACCCGCCATCAACAATGCCTTGCGAATTGTGACTGGATGCCTGCGTCCTACACCAGTTCGCGTTGCATCCTCAACATGAAACGTCTTGTGACTCTGAAATACAAACAAAGGAAGACTTCAACAGCAAGTTCAGAAAAACAACTTGGAAGTTTGGCGCTAATGTCATTGAACAGCACAACAAAAAGAAGCATTAGAATATCCATGTTAAAAGTCGCATCACCGAATGGATTGAATTCAAGAAGAGTGAAGTTGGAACAAAGTAGCATTTAAAGACACTTGGTTTACAAGAACATTGTATCGTGTAATTATTCAAACTATCGTATATGTATACTCCACATGTATTGTAAGTCACACCCAAGACGAGAGTATCCCATAATATTATAGAAACCATTTACACCAATACCCGATCTAAAACAATAAGTAACATTTCCGATTTGAACGGATAAAAGCTAGTACAAAATATTCCCACGGTCAAAATACCGTCATTACGAGCATCGGGAAAAACGCCCTCGGATTCCGGCG
>Ga0210059_1009038_pt1 | contig 15620 bp, 6 predicted proteins | sample Ectturendosymbi2_FD_188042 | JGI IMG/M metagenome (GOLD analysis project Ga0210059, IMG submission 188042) | Ecteinascidia turbinata endosymbiont from Florida, USA - Sample 2 (SPAdes) (version 2) | ecosystem: Host-associated > Tunicates > Ascidians > Unclassified | place: Key West, Florida... | reverse complement strand
GTCTCAATTGTGGAAGATGTTGCAAAAGCTCGACCTCGAATAAGTAATCGTCGTTCCAGAGTTTCTTCCATACTACAACGAAATCTCTACATCGAAACGCAATAGATGTTTGCGGACCGCGGCAAAATTATGTTGTTAATTTGCCCTTTCGAGCTTTCTGGGTTGTGCAGGCCTGTTTTATAATCTGTAGAGATCTTTTGCTAGCGGCTTAGTAAGAAAACGTGCGTTGAACCAAAACAAAAATAAAAATTTGGTTATTTACAAAATTGCTGGAAATTTTCCTTACTCCGAAAATTTTGGGGCCCCCAAAATCGGGGGCACTAGGCTTAAGCCTTTTTAGCCTAATGGTAAATGCGCGCCTGACTGGATCCCTGCATTATGATGGGTGAATGACAATATAGTTGGGGCGCTGTTAAAGTGTTTTGCTCCTATCAGTGTTGGTCGTGTGCAAACACCTATTCTGTAATGCGCTATGGCCAACCATTTTTTGTGCTGCCTCGTTGTTTGATTGTACCTGTGATAGGGACCACACGTCTGTAATAAATGAATTGTTATTATTATAATATCCACTGATGTATGCATAAATAATTCGAAATTGATAATATATAAACATATTTTTTCCCTTCTCTTGCTAACCATAAATTTACCCCTTCAGATAGGCAAATGTACCCCTAGGGGACAGGGGTACATGCACCCCAGTTTGGAAACTCCTGGCATAGAGGATTAAAACACTACATTTTGTATTGCTTGGAAAATGACAACTTCCAAACGGCTAAATAAGCCCTGCGTCCACTGAAGGGATTGTGCTTGTTTGGTTCATAAGATATGTGGTTACTATTACAAAAAGGAGTTTACGTACAGGTAATCAGATTGACAACTAGACGATATTTTCGAGGGCGGCAACACGGTCCCCATGAAAATGTATATACCCGAAAAACAGACCTACAAAAACGCTAGAAATCACGGAAATTTCACGAAAAGTACTTCTAAGTTACAAATAGGTCACACTTGTGTGGGGCCCCAAAAACTAAGATGGCCTAGGGCCCAGCGTTCCCTAAATCCGTCCCTGGGACCTTAACTCTGATGTTAAGTGAGTTTTCTTGAACGTTGTTGCAATAAATCTATTCTTGCTGTCGCTTACTCGCACTGTTTCTCTTCAGTACCAGGGCACTTATTGCAACTAGTCTCTATTTTCGATTTTTCTTCATTAGCTCTATGCTGTCACTGTTGCAAATGCCCGCAAAACTGTTTTTCGAAAGTTCGATTGTTTTCCACTTTTTATCGTCGACTTCATCGGAAGGAGCTTTCTATCTTTACACATTGATGTTGTCATCTTGACGACTGTGAAAGATTTCTTGCATCGCGGCGCTTTATTGTTCCTAATTATGAGGGATAAACATGTACTTTTGCTTCAACAAATAAGTCAACGAACGCAAATAGCGCAAGGCAAAGCGGCCTCGAGAAAAATTGTTACCACTGGTCAGAACTTTCTGTTCTGATTACTTCACAGTTGAAATTCAAATTGATGCCACAATGAAATGTTCGGCAATTCGAAGGCAGACTAACTGCAGAGAGTTCCTCATTCGAAACACATGTTATTAGAAGAGCGCATAATTTTCATAGCAAGCGTTTTTTAAGTTCTGCAAAGCTGCGACGCACGTATGTTCGCCGGAAAGTTTTACGTCACAGATCATTCGTCAAGCGCAGTGTCTTCATGTCGGATGAGATTTTGTTGTGGTTTTCAGAAATTCATAGCGTTCAAAAGAACACCTTCTAGCCCACGCTGCACAGATTGGTTTGCACAATTGCATTACCCTTAGGATTAAAATTTTAAAACATTCCAGTAAATTATTACATAATTGTGACCATGAGTCATCATATTGCCACTCCCCTATTTTGAAAGAATGTGTTACGGCGTTGATGTAGAATTTGGTTCAACAATCTTTCTTAATAGCGTTACATAAAACATGCACAAAGTCAATGTTGCACCTCGCAAGTCAAATTCGCGTACAATATTTTTGACTTAACACGGAACACTATTTTTTAAGTAAGCCTATAAAAGTACCTGTGCTATTAATGTCCAAAACAACTGCGGTGGTTTGTCTATAACGCTGAATACTCGCAACCGAGTTCAGTTCATGCAAAGTTTCATAGGACCAACTAGCATTCCGGTCGTATCTTCAAGTTGCAAACAATGCAACTTTCTGCATTTGCAACACGAATTTAATTCTGCAGCTTCTTGGACATCAGCAACACGGCAAGGTTTTATTGGGCACCATCTGACTTCAGTGTCGGGCTACTATTTCAACAGGAATAAAACAAACTTCAGTGTAGAAATGTACGACGAAGATTTGTCTCATACGTGAGGCAACTTAGGTTGAAGAAGCCCACAGAAACTTCCAACCAGTGTAACTACTCATCTGCTAAACCAATGTGATCATCTCATCCAAGGGCGTACGCAAGGGGGGTTGGGGTTAAATCCCCCCTTTAGTGTGATATGTTACAAAAGCTTGATCACCTGCGCCATGGAGATTAATTGTTTTCGCATACTTTTGCTTGTCAATTTGTCGACTTAATGCACAAATTGCAGTTGTAAATGTTCTGACGTAGTGATGAGTGTGTTTTACTCCCCTGTTTTAACGCTCAGCCTGATATTTTTGCAGTTGTGAACTGCTGTGTCGTAGCACTGGGTGTATTTTCCTCCGATGTCTTAACTTGGAGCGGTGATAGTTTATATTCAGTCAAATGACGCATGAAATAAGGAGAGCGCGTGTAGAAGAACATGCATATTGTGTCAACAAACTCCGCCAAAATGTAGGTTTGGAAACATGAACATGACGCCAAATTGTAACGTCACAAGCAGCAGACACCAAATACAAATAACCATCATATGCCACTGAATGAAACACCCGCCATGAAAATTTTCCGCGTACGCCACTGATCTCATCACCGTGTCGTGAGGAGAAAATGTCTTTTGTTTGCGAATCTGCAGCAAAAGGACTAACTTGGTGTGCTTTCATCAAAATAAAAAATTCAAAACTTCATTTCATCATCGGCAGGAGATGATTTTGCCGCCGAAGTCAATCGCTGGATTTCCATACTTGGTGACTTCCATCCTCGGTTTTCCAACATGACAGCCGCACAACTGATATGGATAAGTTACTGTTTCATGGTAACTTTACGAAAGTTTTCACAAAACTGCTTCTCCATTGTTTTCATAATGTTGTAACCCTTGATTTTGTCAATACCACTGCTGACCGGCAGAAAGTTACTGGTATTTACTTGAAAACTCGACGAAAATTTGGTTACGGTAAGCTAGCGAAGTATGCATGTTTTCACGCAACTGTCAGTTTGCTTATCAGGACATCTTTTGAAGATATCACCCATCATACTTTGTCCTAACTGCCCCGTGCTGGCCACCATATATGTTGCATTGCAGACACCTGGGGCTAGGTCCTGAACATCTGAACAGAAGAAAAACTGTTTTTTTCAAAGTTCCATTGTTTTCCGTAGTTTTATCGTCGACTTCATTTTAAGGAGCTTTCCGTTTACACACATTGATATTGTCATCTTGACGACTATGAAACATTTCTTGCATGGTGCTTTATTGTCCTTAATGAGGATCAAGCTGTACTTTTGCTTCAACAAATAGGTCAATGAACGCAAATAGCACAAGGCAGAGCGGCCTCGCAAATTGTTACCACCGGTCAGAACTTTCTGTTTTGATTACTTCACAGTTGAAACTCATATTGATGCCAGAACGAAATGTATGGCGATTCGAAGGCAGACTAACTACAGAGAGGTCCTTATTCGAAACGAATGTTATTGGAAGAGCGCATAATTTCCATAACAAGTGACATTTCTGGTTCTGCAAAGCTACGACGAACGTAGGTTCGCCGGAAAGTTTTACGTCACAGATCATTCGTCATTCACAGTGTCTTCATGTCACGTGAGCTTTTGTTGTGGTTTGTAGAAGTTCACTGCGTTCAAATGGACATCGGCATTGATTGGTTCACAAAATTGCAGTGCTCTTAGGAATAAACTTTTAACAAATTCCAACTAATTGTTACATACTTGTGAACATGAGTCACAATATTACCATTTGTCTTTGTTGTGTTGGGCTATATATCCAATAATTAATGTGCTTTGGTAGTTCAGCAAATGTATCGATTTTGGATCATTTTTATTCGAGGAGCACACAAGCTGTTACACAACAGTTCTAGGTTCGAATAATAACTACCGGTCCAAAATAAAAGAATGTCAAAAAACGAATATTGTTTAGTAATAAAAGTACATTTATTGAAAGAGTGATGAAGTTGCTTCTTTGGTTTTAGCATGGTGGGAAAATATGGTGTCGGATGGGATATACAAAAACCTCAGATTTCAGCAACATACCAGCTAAGATTAGGCCAGCCTGCAGCGCTGCAATAAAACTTAGCCGATTGTCATTCACGTAGCCGTATTACGTAATGTCGTTTTTCGGGATATAGCACATTTTGCCAAATGAACAAATTTTATGTGGATTTGTAATTTCTTCATCATGGATGAAGTTTCTTTGCGGTCGGATGAAATAGCTTCCCGGGCCAGATTTGGCCCTCAGGCCGTTGTTTGCCAGGCACTCGTCTAGACATTTCATTGGCAAGTGACCAATCTGACTGCGCTTTGAAAATGTTATTAAGAGAAAAACGTAACCTTTCATTTGTGAGGTGCATGTGTGACTGTAGGTTAACCAAAAGTGTTTCCGTTTCAATGTCCAACACCCATAATATCATATTATAACACTGACAATTAAAACAATCCAGTGAACAAACAGTATACCAATAAATCACTTTACCACTACCTTTTTTATCCTATTTCGGGTTTGTAGAAATAATCACCTCTACAAAATAGATGTAAGTGATGTTTATTCAGAACTGTACTCTTTCTACCTAAGAACAAATACATGAACTACCACAAATTCTTATCCGTGCACATTGCGCAAGAGAAGAAATAAACCTAGGCATGCAGACAGGACATACGTAGACTCAAACTGTTGCACAGAGTACATCAGTAGTTTAAAGCTTTTGTGGTAACAAATTATTACAGTCCATCAACAGAAGTGACGTTCATAAATCTGAGTCTATATTAAAACGGCATATTTTTTCTGACTCTTGTAAATCTATTGTTGGAGGCTACTACTGATCTTCCCGAAAGCGGATTACATGAGCACTTTCGCAACAGTGAAACTTTTGTCTTTTCCAAGTGGTTCTCTCACATCACCTTGTGGAAATGGATTACGTAATGTTTCCTTCAATTCCCCATATCGACCGCTTCGCACGTCTCGGCTGTCCTGTGACAACAGCATTTGGGATGCATCGATATGACCTTAGGCTTAAAGTCTTCGGCCTAACATTCTGTCAACCACTGAATAGACACCGAGGTTATTAAAAATGTGGATCAAATCGATGAAGACAGCCCCCAATAGCAATGCCTTAATCCAGGGTGGTCCAACTACAGACCCGCGGACCACATGCGGCTCGCGGACAGAATACTACACCATTTCTGGTTTGGTGCAGAAGGATTATTCTTATGAATTTCAATTTCATTCATACTATAGATAAGCTATTTCGCAATTTGATATTAAGTTTTTTTCATCTAATAAACCTTTCTCGAGCAAAACAAACGTCCTTTTTTCCATAACGTAGAACGTGACGATATGCAGAACAAAGATCTTTGTTTAAGAGAGGTGGTTGCTGTCAAGGATCTTGCCTAGGGTGCTCACAAATCTATCAATGGCGTTCTGTCAGAGCCAGCAGGCATGAATTTCAGGCCATACTTTATCACTTTCACTGCAAAATTTAAGGTTGTCATCTCTGTTTTTTTCATTTCTTGATTTTTTCTGACTGCGCCGCTTTTCCCGGAGTACAGGCTTTATGTCGATACCTTAACTTAATCATGTTTCAGCCATCCAGTGTAGTCAGGTTAGGAAACGGTGCCGAAACGCCAGCATTGTTGATGTTTGTAGCCTATTTTACCAGTCAAATTTTTATTATGGAACTCACCGCTTTAATTTATTTAACCAAACACATGCCAGCTGTGGCGTTCACGAACGTCTGAGGTTTGTTTTGTATGTGGAACTTGGTCGATTTTTACAACACCAGATTAACATTGAATCTGCGACTTCGAGTATCTGACGTTTCTGCAACTGAATCATCGCAGAAACTGTGGCATGATAGGGAGGCAACCGGGGTGCTGCAAGATGGTTGGTATATTTATTTTCAATGACATTCATTTTGGCCACAAACAGAAAAAAGGAAAGTCACTTTGATTATAACGCAGAAGATGACAACGCAGAGCAGTGGGTGTAAGCAAAGAATATAGATTCTATTTGAATAAGGACCGAGGATGCGTAATTTTACGTGAAATCGATTTCCAAGTGGTTCTTAAGTTTTTCGTTGGTGCGGACCTACGTCACTGCACGTAAAACCGCTGTTTTGTGGTGTTTTAAACCTTAAACGTCTGGTTATGAGTATCAACTGTCTAAACACTTTAAATGGTTTGCAATGCTAGCACCGCAAACGCGTTAAACGATAGTGTAGGATTCTGATCAGAGCAAAAAGTGAAAACATATTAGATTGTTAGGCCTCGAACACAGGCAAGAGTTAGTTGCAAGGGCGACGTCCTGCGGACGTTTTACGAAACGCGCAAGTGTGCGTGTCACGCAGATGGTCACTCACTGCACAGCTGGCCGTCAGTTCACACGAATAAACTACTGCCAGCTGGTTGTTTGCAGTGTGGAGCTATATCAGCAATAAAAGCTTAATCGTGTGGTGTCATTCATTCGACCGCGAGACCCAAAATTTTTGGCTATTTAGGCAATTTCTGCCACAACTCGCCGCTAATAGTCAATCAAGAAATCATAAGTTGCGGGTTGTGTGCTTTCTGACAAACAAGACAAACAGGCACCTTTGCACTTGAAATTTTTCCACACGTCGCAGTGACGTCACAGGGTATCGTGATCACGTAACACTGTCAGGACAATTTCAAATGCAAAAGTACCTTTTGATTATCGGAAAACAATTAATACAGATTTTTCTAGGCAGAGGTGACAGACCTTGTGTTAAATTAAAGTATTTGGCATTGTCGATATGATTGTTCGTTATTATGAATCAATACATTTTTTTGGTATGTTCTGTAGTATAACCTTTAAGGTATAGCCCGGTGGGTGTTTGGAAAATTTTTGCCAGACCAGCAATTACATTATTTTTGCCAAGAGCTCTGCAGCTTTCGCAAACGTCTGAAAACCACAATTTTTTAAACGATCGTTGTCCCAAAAGATTGATGTTCAATAAAACATTCTCGCAAAGCCACTGCATGGTATCTCTTTGCAAAATTCCGGAAATTTTAGTTTTCCTGATGTGAAGAATGCTTCGTCTACAACAGGCCTGCACAACTCAGAAAGCTCGAAGGGGCAGATCGATTAACATAATGTTGCGGGGGGGCGCAAAAGTCTATCTTTTTTAATTTGAATTTTTTTGGTGACGGCAGTTAGCGACAGGCCGAAGCCTGAAATTTTCCCCCTGCCGGGGCGATTTTGGGTGAACACTATTGCCCAAGGAGTACTACGGCACTTCACTCAGTGGCCGTGGATCGAATACCCAACATTCCATTTGAGAGGCGGACACTTTACCACTGAGCTAGTGCCGGTCTGTTTCGTTGCAGTTTGGAAGAAATTCTGGAACGACAATGATTATTCGAAATCGGGCATTTGCAACATTTTGTGCAATTGAGAAAGCTCTCAAGGCCCACAAGAAAAGCTCTCGCGGCCCGAATGTTGAGGAGGCCTGGTCTAGAATGATTATTCTAGCTCAGTGGTTCTCAAAATTTTTCTGATCGTGTGCCATTTGGGTCCTTTACTGTCGCCACGTACCACTTTGTTCCAGGAAAACTCAATGTGCCAAATATCATTCGATCAAAAGTTTGGAAAACCAGAATTGACACAAATGCAACATGAACGAAATGGATATGAGAATTTATAATACCCATTTAAAAACAACAAAAGAAGCAAGCTATACAAAAACGCAGGAATTTATTAACAGAACCCAACAAGTAAAAACCGTAGCTGTGAATAAATTTTTTGTGAAGAGAAACAGGAAGTAAGCCTGCTGGTCACCACCTTGAAGGCCTTCGCGTACCGCGTATCACAGTTTGAGAACCACTGTTCTAGATCCTTCGCTATTTCAAATTCTTTCTGTGTACAAATCTTCAATTGATATTGATATATTTGCAATATTTGAAGCTTGAAACATTTAATTTCAAGAAAATACAATGACGTAGCCCACGAACGGTATGTATTTTTCTACTAAATGTGCTATTGACGCTGCTATTTGCTAATCATTACTAATAAAAATCTAATAAGTAATCATGAATGATTTACATAGCTAAACTAATTAGAAAAATTACGTAACCCCCTTTCTTCCTCTGAACCAGGGGACTTTGTGGTTCTTCACAAAGCAGATATGTCATTAACATGCTCTCGGCTGTTGTTTCTCAAGCATAGTGAAGGAAATGAAGTTCGCGTTCTCAGAAGTTGCCTTTTCGCTGGTGCGGTTTGAAAAGGAAAACCTCGCTCGCCAGCAATGAAACATAGGATTTATGAGGAAGTCACGGTCAACTATGAACAATTGGTTTGGAATAAATTGACGAACAACGTCCACTCCCACCATGCTTTGCAAGCAAAAATAAGCTGAAGAGTTTACTAATACACGCCTGGTGATGTACAGGGACGAAATAATGTGTACCTGCAATCTGCTTTGATAGTGGAGTCAGGAACATTTTGTTGATTTATGTGATGTTAGGTGAGAGCGAAATAATTTTGTTGACAAAGCTACGCTGACGAACAAGCCTCGCCAGCGTTGGTGCGTTTGTTACGACGTTACTTATCTCAATTTTTATATTTTATGCACAACGGTGCTTTTCGCAGTTGACTATTCAAAGTTCAAAAGTCTAATTGTGGTGTAAAAGCCTTGTAAAACTTTGGCAAATTTCGCAGAAACGGCGTGTTTTGCAGGAAAACGATTTTGGATCGTTTGATTCACAAGCTTCATTACTCAGAACAATTCTGAAATAGTATTGAGATTAAAGTGTTAGCGCAAAATTTTGGAGATTTTGAAAAAAAGTAAAACACTTTAAAAACTTTTAAACTTCCATCACACGCTTCTGGTTTAGTTTCACCTTCATAACTTGAAACAAAATGCCTGGTAATGACGATTTTTACTCTTCTGTCTAGTTTTTCTACTCTTTTTCACTTTTTTCTGCCTCGCATTATTTTCGCATTTCTATATGTCTACAAAGTATTCGAATTCTATTACTTAAAAAAAAATTTCAAAACAGTTTGCATTTAAGTATGTAATGTACTGCACAGACTGATGTTTTCAGAAAAAACGGATGTGACATGAATCCAGAAATTTTCCAATTGTTGAGAAAGTTCTGAAATTAGCTTCCTCATCAACACTCAACTCCTAAGCACAAGGGGTTCTTATGTTTGTGATTGTACAGGATTTCGATTGTGCTTGTTTTTCTTGTTTTACGAGTATAGCTAAGTGAGAACAGATTGCAAAGTTCGCTTTTCTTTTTTTCACTCTCCATTTCCTGATGCACAGAACATCGGCCTGTCGTCGTCGGCCTGCGGTAGTCGGCCCGTGGCCCGTGTGGCTATTTATTGTGGCTCGCGGTCAAAAATAGAAGCAATAGTCAGTTGACAAAATATTTCGTTCTTTCCCTTCAGTCTTTTTGTAATAAGTAAGCTCACTCCAAGTATACAGTTACTCAATGAGGTCGCAGTCTCATATAACTAGCAGCGTTTTAATCAACCTACATCGACTCCATTCATTCTGAGACTGCGGCACAACGTTACAGTCGCCAAGAATTGAAATCTCTACGCTTTCTACAGGCTTTTTTTAGAGGAATCAGCCGATTAGGCTGTTTTCATCTTTTTGCGATGATACAAACTTGCGTATATCTGCATTCAAGTAACTTCATTCCGCAGGTGAAACAAGCAAGGATTCAATCAAAAATTTTTGAAATTTGTAATGGTGATAAAATTTTGTGATTAAAATTTGTGGTTGATTCCTTGCTTGTTTCACCTGCGGAGTGAAGTTACTTGAGTCTCGCCAAGATGTCAGAATTATTATAATAACCACGATTGTCTTATACCTGAAAAAATCTATCCACAAGTTGGGCAATACCGGGCTGGTGAAATGCATTCAAGTTTCGCTTTTGGGAGAAGTAATGCACTGAATTTTTCGCCTTCGTATGGTGTGTAGGCTAGTTTGTAGAAATATATCAGAGCAACATTGACTGTATTGTTATCGTAAACTTGACTGTAACGTTTTTAATGAGTTAAGGTTCAATTGAGAAGTCAGGAGAAAAGTGACACCAATCATCAGTCTGCATAACATGTCTTGCTAGATATTTCTAATCAATCAACATGGTGTTAATGGTATCTCGAGATCACTGAGGTATCGCTGTCCAGTTAACTTGTAGAAAGTTATGAGAATTATGATTGTAGGTGCGATAAAAAGAACAGTCGAGTATTTGTCAATCAGCCTATTAATGTTGTTAGAAATTCTGCGAATAAAAAAGCCAGAAAAGCGCTTATATTATAGTTTAATGATTTTTTTCTACCCCTTTCTACCTCTTCAATACTTAGATTTTATGTCAAATAATTGGTTGATGCTCAGTTCTCATGTTGATACATGTTTCATGCATTGCTGTTGGTGCTGACGTAGACATATCGTGCTGATTGTAGTACTGGTAATTGTTAAAATTTTTGCATCCTTCGCTTGCAGTGCTCTGTGAACGGTCTCTTGCTGCTGGTCTGGCTTGTTTTCGTAGATTACGATCTTATGCAGGTTTTGTTTTAGCACTTTCTACAGGTCCTGCTTTTACTTTTAACGAATTTGACAGGGTTGGCGGTCTTGGTTTTGCTTTTGACGTCTTTTGCGTCACACTGTTACTTCTTGCGTCACAGACTCTTTTGGTTTTGAATTGCTAGCATTGCCAAGTGTTGCTTGGTTTTTTGACTGAAGATGGATTTAAGAATAATCCAAAACGTCTCAAAATAAAACATGTACAGTTTTTTGATGGCTTTTTTAGAGTTGATGAAACTGTTAAGTCTATCCAAATTTTATGCTCCAAATATTTGGATTTGAATTGATTATTTTATTTTGAACTTAGCAACTTTCGATTCAGTTTTGGGACTGCAGGTTTCTGGAGGCCTGCAGGTTGACACTGGATTGCAGCCACCGACACGTTGGGAGCCATTTGTTGCAGGCACAATGCTGCGTCGCCATGAGCCAACCAAAGGAAGAGTCGAACCGACAATTCTCAGCATAATAGCAATTGAGATTAGACATTTGTCTAGGTTCGCTCTTCTATAGCTGCTACGAATTCAACGTTATATGTGGCGTAATCACGTCGCCACGTGGGCTTAAGCTAATAACATTTGCAGGAATTTGAATTTTAACAAGATTCAGTTTTCGCATTGCATTATATTTTGCACTATGGTTTTTGGTTTGGATTTGAATCTGAAAAACTTGAATCACTTTACTGGTATCTGGAAATGATTCAAGGTCACAGTATGAAGCCCACTGCCATGATCACGATATGCAAATACCAAAGTTAGTATAAATTTTTGTAGTAACTTTGGCAAATACTACATTACACCACGATAAGGTGTCTGTATATTGTGCCCTGCTGACCCTTCGGTGAAAGCAAAGTCTCAGGACTCCATCTATGCAAGTTGGGGAAATGCGATCCTTGAATGCAGCATAGCACGACTAGACAGGCAAAACAGAAAATTTCCGCCTATCTTGATCATCACTGAAGCAAAAATGCTCATTTCTTTGTGTACAAACGAACTGGGTTTGTCCATCAGAAACTCAGAAATTTTGTAAAAATGACTCTGACTCGAGTTTTGAGTCATTGACATTGACTCGACTCTAATCGAGTCATTCTGTGAAAAACGTGACTCGAGTCGAGTCACCATTTTTCTCAACGTGACTCGAGTCGAGTCATTGACCCGAGTCACGCTATCACTGCTTCTTTATAGAAAAATCTTAATGAGCTGAAACTAAATGATGTCTACCCAATGGTGGGTTTACGGTCGGCGGGTCCCGAGGCTAAAAAGGGGGCCCTCTGATGACGTCATCGTACTTAGCCAACCGTGATAAGCACTTTTGATCAAAGCCTGAGACTACGGCATGACTGCCACAGCAGAAGAAGAAAATGCAAAGGGGTGTCCATGATACTCAACTTTGAAAACACCCAAAGGTGGGAAGACAAGGCTGGCAACACACTAAAGTTGGGCAATAACAAGTTAGCATGGCCTCCACTTTTTATTTTCACGCCCCATTTCTCTGCATTCACCATCAATAAACTACAAAGTTTACCCCTTTGAAAGTTTCACACTCTCCCCTTTGATAAAATGCTTGGTAGTTGTTAAACTGAATTTGTTCACATTCATATCTTTATGGGAATGCATGGAACCATAAACAACAACCAAGAAGATTTAAAACACTAAATCTGCTTTAAATTTCATCCTTCTTTCTGCTGCTCCACTTGGATACTTTCTGTTCAAATGTGGCAATTTCATAAAATTATCAATACACCAAACACTCCAATCTCTAACTATCATCATTTGGTGTATAAATTATTATTTGGTATAAAAAGTTACCATTTTGTATAAATGTTTGCTCTTATTTGACCGGGTCTTTTCAGAACTTTTTGGAAGAAATTTTAACCCACAACTTTTTAGGTATAGAAGTTGGTATGAAGCTTTTCTTTATTTGCATATTGGAGATGGCAGTGGCACCCCTTTGAAAGTATAGTACTTACACAATAAAGTTGCTGTTTGGGCCCCTTTCATAGAATAGTACTTGCATATTACAGTTGTTGTTGGTGCCCCTTTGAAAGCAAGGTACTTATACATTTCACTTGCTGTTGGGGGTCCCTTTGAATGCATAGTAGTACCTACACACTACAATTGCTGTTGGGGGCCCTTTGAATGCATAGTAGTACCTACACACTACAATTGCTGTTGGGGGCCCTTTGAAAGCAAGTTACTTACACATTACAATTGCTGTTGGCAGCCCCTTTGAAAGCAACGAATTTTACATTACAGTTGCTGTTGGGGCCCCTTTGTAAGCATAGTACTTACACATTACAGTTGGTGTTTGGGGTCCTTTGAAAGCAAGGTACTTACACATTACAATTGCTGTTGGGGGCCCTTTGAAAGTATGGAACTTAGACATTACAATTGCTGTTGGTGGCCTCTTTGAAAGCAAAGAATTTTACATAACGATTACCGTTGTGGACCCTTTGAAATCAAGATACTTACACATTACAATTGCTGTTTGGGGCCCCTGTGAAAGCAAGCTACTTACACATTGCACTTGCTGTCGGGGGCCCCTTCAAAAGCAGAGTACTTACACACTACAGTTTCTTTTAGTGGCCCTGCAATGAACTTTGAAAGCAGAGTACTTACACATTTCAGTGGCGTTTGGGGGCCCCTTTGAAAGCAGAATAGCTGCACATTGCAGTTTCTGAATGGGGCCCCTTTGAAAGCAGAGTACTTACTTATGACCTGCTGTTTAGCACATTATATGAGTGAATAATGCGTTTATCACCAAAAATAAGAAAAGTTTATGCGCATAACACCTGAAGGGGGGGCCCGAGGCAAGTGCCTCGCTCGCCTCCCCTTAAACACACCACTGTGTCTACCCACTTGTATTGGCAAACTTTATGCCTAAGCTACACCACGGTGCGGCGCCCAAAATCTATGGACAATTTTTTTCAAAATATTTCTAGTGTGCATTCTTACAAGACCAGGTTTGCTGACAACCAAAATTATTTCATACCAAGGGTTTCTCGAAATTCTGAAAAAGAACTATTTTTGAGGAGCTGCGCTCTGGACAGAAATACAACAACTGAGTCTGCAAACTCCGCCCCATGTCACCTTCTGCAAACAGTAGGGGTTGCCTCTTATATTATGAATAGGTTTGTTTTTACTTAAAACCATATTTAGCTATATTCTTTATTGTGGTTACTTCTGTCTTCTCCAGGAGTGAAATGCTTTCGTTTGCTTGTATTTCTGTCATTCGTGTGCTTTGTACATTGCATTTTTGCGTTGCGACGATCTGAATGTGTTTATACTTTGTGGCACTGTGTTTGTTCAGCCACTGCGCCGCTTTCCCATGGGGGAAGGCAGCAGGACCCACCTTAACAAGCTTTTCAGGGGATTCTAGTCACTTGGCCGAAACACCGTTGCTTGGTATCTCGTTGTTTGGAGAAGTGGATCGACATTCAGGGTTTTACGAACTTCGTAGCCTCGTATATTGCAGCAAAGCGCCACACCTTCGCAAAAATACCATCTTTTCCGCATGTACTTGAGGAATCAATGTTTCTATTTTTACCTAAGATTCACTGCCACAGGCAAGGAGGGAAGCAAAGACATCTTTAAATTTGACAGCTTTCGGGAGAGTGATAGTTTTCTGACCAGCAATGAGCAACGAATCTCACTCAAAACTGCGTTGTCTTTATCAATCCGTGTATCAATCTTACTGTTTTATCTTCCGTTACTTGAGGAAAACCCCCACGGTACTTGAACTTCTCGACCTGCTGCAGTGTATTTCCACTTACCTGCCGCGAACACTAGTTTTTGAGGGGTACTTTGGTGCTGATTTTCCTTCCAGCTTGTTCACACGAAGTTAGAAAGTGGAAATGCCGACAATTCAGATACGCAAGTTTACATCCGATGCGAATTCAAAGCGAATAATTCAAAGCTAGAAATTTGCAGTAGACAAACGAAACAACGAAAATTAATGATGATGACCATCTGGTGGAAAATTTATTTTTAGTTGGGCCTACCTACTCTTCACCGCTTATTACGCAAGTATCTACATGAATGCAATAGTGTACGCATGTCAAGTTTTGGTTCAGTGAGAAAGTTTTATATTTTGGCTCATTTTCATGCATGCAATCATCCTTTTCAAATTAGTGCGGTTTTTGAATTGCTATTGTGGAGAAATATCAGGAATCATTCCTTCATATTTCAGTCGCTGCCACAACTTAAAACCTATCAACAAAGGGTGAATAAACGCCAGAACGTTGCAACAAAGTAATATAGATTGCATAACCTTAAAGGTTGGATCGAAGCTTGAGCTAATCTTGAACAAAGCATATTGCGAAAAACTTGACAATCCGACAGCAGCAGCAGAAAGACCATACAACTTTCCGAAGTGCTTAACGGGAAAAGCCCGTGCAATAAAATTTCCCACACCACTGTACAGGAAAGCTCGAAACAGAAGAACAAAAACCACTGAAGTTTGTACGTTGGGTATTAGTTCTGAAACGAAGAGCAGAACTGAAAAGATGGATGTAGTCACGATCGAAGCTAGTAGTCCGTAGAACACAGCTGTTTCAGAAAAAAATCGTTTTTTGCACTTAATGATAGCATCAGTCAGGACGCCATTAGGTGGAGCTGTAACTAAGCCTCCCAGAAGTACAAATCTTTATATAGTACAGGCACGCAATCAGGGGTGGGAGCATCTGCCTCCCCCGAAATTTTCAAAACATCGTAT
>Ga0210059_1009037_pt1 | contig 15620 bp, 7 predicted proteins | sample Ectturendosymbi2_FD_188042 | JGI IMG/M metagenome (GOLD analysis project Ga0210059, IMG submission 188042) | Ecteinascidia turbinata endosymbiont from Florida, USA - Sample 2 (SPAdes) (version 2) | ecosystem: Host-associated > Tunicates > Ascidians > Unclassified | place: Key West, Florida... | reverse complement strand
GTCTTGTCTTTTTCTGATCTTTGCGATCACGCTATTTCAACTAAAAGTGTTACTTACGTGCAAAAGTATTTCAACTAATAAGTGTTACATACGTGTAAAAAAAAGTATTCATACTTTTTACGCGTATGTAAAGATATCCTGGGTAGTGAAAATTGGTCTATCTTTTTGCCGATACCGGCAAAATACCGACCCCTCTCTTCAATTGCGAAGTAAGTTTACATACCCCTCCATGCATTCACAAAGTTTTAATTCTATCTGCGTGCGATACTTCCAACCGCCCAATGTAGCTACCAATTCAAACAGCTCTTGTGATATTAGCACCTTTTTCAAATATTGTTTACCTTTACCTGGTTAACTCGTTGTAGCTACGTTTTTAATGGACTTGTCTTTTTGCTCTCACGGGGAATAAAACGGAATCACCGATTAGAACACGAACAGCAACACAGTAAGACTATATCTTTGCTTAACGAGGACAATAAACTGCTACAATTACGGCATCGTAACAGGTGTTCAGCCATCCAAACTGTGAAGGCGAAGCAATCACAATTCGACCTTTTTATACTGGTTTTGACGTCAACCCAAATGCTCGTGCAGTGAAAACCTATTTTGACGACGACATTTTTTTAATATACACTTCATTGAAGAGGAGCAAAACTGTCTATATCCAATCGAACGACTCTCCGATTTTGTCGAAAAACAGTTTGTTTTGCTTAAAGTAGTACTTCCTCGCTGCTTCTACCTCCACAGGATTAGGTTGTTTTAATACCACCTGGTCTAAACAGACAATATCTTCGCTAATGTGGTTGATGCAATGTATACCACTTGTGGCATTTCTGTAGAAGTCAGATAGTCCACTCAGATGTTGTAATCCAAAGAAATCCTCAATTTTTGCTAAAACTTTTCCTGGATCAAATTGCAAATCCTCTCGTGCTAGGAACAAAAGATCTTTTCGATCAAAAGCAGTAAGTAGAGTTTGCAGTCTGTAAGCATACAGACCGTGAACTATAATTGCAGCAGGACCCCAGTGTTCGTCACTTTGAATGGCGGAATCTTTCAAACTCTTCTCCTTGCCTCTTTTCAGTGTTAAGGTTTCCTTGAAATTTTGTAGCACTTCCGTTTGGCTTCTGACATACTCGAAAAATGACTCTGCCTGTTACAAAAAAATTGCATACTGTAAGTTATTGCTGAAATTTCATGATGCTATACTACCGCAAATCTTGTTTGGCGGCACAATAACACAGAAAATTCACCTCAAAAATTTAACGTAATCTTCAACAGTTTATAAAACTGAAATGCTAATCCTGTTCAGTTTCCATTTTAGTTTTTCAAGGTTTGCATGCCCCTAGTTGTACAATTATTTAAAGACATCGCCTATTTTGCAACATAAACCACTTGCTTGCCAACGACTTTCGAGAAAACTACCGCAATTTAAGTTCCAATGTTATTTCGACTGTTACCCTTTTTTTGCTCAAACAAATTCACACCATTAAGATGCAGAATAGACTTCAATAGGGGAGCTTTACGTTTGTGCGGGAGGGCTTTGCGTTCGTGCAGGGGGCTGGACATTCAAATTTGACAAAAATTCCACTAATTTATAGTGTTTCAATTTGGGGGGCTTGGAGCTGTGTTTGGGGGGTTAAGCCCACCAAATCCCCCCCACGTGGCGACGGGACTGCTAAGATATGCTACAGATATTCACAATACTTTTTCAAAACAATCTATTACCTTCTTAAAAAGTATACAATTTTTAACCTGTTTCGTGTCAATTGTTACCAAAGACAGCTCACCGGTTTGTGCTGCTGCTTGTGATAAGCGTTGAACAATCGATAGACGGGATCGCAAACAAGCACAAGGACTTTGTCAGGTTTCAATTGCATCACTTTTTTCAAAGATTTCACGTTTGTCCAACACAAATTGTCCCGAACAATATTCACACCAGGATTTTTCAAGACAGCAAGCAAGAATTTGCTGAAATACAAAATACAGCAAACTTCGGTTAAGCCGGATCTTCGCCAAAACCGGATAAAATTGGTGGTACGAATGATTTCTAACGTTTTTCATTATAAAAATCTTCGGTTTATCCGGATTTTTAAATCCAGATCTTCGCCCATACCGGATAAAATCTGCCTTTTCACATCTTATTATCCGGATTTTCCTGCATTTTCAATTTCCATGTTATTGTGTTCTTAAGTGCATTGCGTTTCAGACGCAACACTAGCATGCTCACGATCACAAAACGAACATTTAGATTTTTAGAATTATGATAACAACGGCCGTAACGGCACGCAACATTCGGCTAATCGTAGAGACGATTATTACGTCACACACGGACATATATAGCATATCATGTTGAACATAACGCTCAAGGCACGCCGCCGCACCGCGGTTTCAGTCTATTGTTCAGTATTGAGTGTGCGTGTGTAAGTGCATTATCCCTGAATGTATTACACTCGGTAAGATGTCTGGAGGGCATTACCTTACAAATAGAGTGACTGCTTTGTGCTTATGGACCAGTCGCAGAAATCTCTGCCTCAGTCCAAAATCCCAGATTTCTTCGCAAGCAAGTGATCTAAAATTATGAACTTAAGATTGTTCATAATTGCCTGGATATGGCGGTTACTAGTCTGATACACCATTGTAAATACATCAATAAATTCGTTTTGACTTTGCGAAAGTCTGCTGCTTGGTCGTAAATGTACTTAATTTGAGTTATTTTCACCGATATCTCAGTACTTAGATGACGTCAAGCTAGAAATAACCATCTTCGGTAATCCGGATCTTCTCCTAAACCGGATAAAATCGTCGGTCGAATCGAATCGGATTTAACCGAGGTTTACCGTAAAGCAAGATAGGCATCTTCGTACAGTATGTTCATTCTCATCTCCGTTTCTTCTGTGGCGAGAGTCGGGGAGCAGCAGCCCTATGGGGACTCGAAATACCTCACGGTTTTCAGTAACTTATGATAGTTCTGCTAGCTCCGCATCAAGACTGGATCTAGCAAGATGTAACATGCCACCTGGTCCTTGGTCGACCTCTGGGCCTAAGCAGCGAGTTTACTAGAAAACTTGGGGGGCAAACTGATATGCATGTTATTGTGCACAATATCGTTTGCGTTTCGATGACGTCACCAAATTCACTTAACCGTAGTATTGCCTTTTTGAAAAATTGGCAAAATGGGAGGAAAATTATGGAAATGATATATTTGTGGGACCATGGCCTAAATGCCCCTCGGACTACGCCCACGGTGTTATGGTAGTTGCGTAACATTACGCGCTGGTAGACATAGGTGGCGGAACCGGAGGGGGCGAATGGGCCTAGGTTGCCCCACTTTTTTCTGGGGGGCTGGCCCCCACTTTTAAATTTCGAATTTTACCTAAATAAGTTTAAGTAACACAATTAGTATTAGGTTCATTGTTCGGTAAATCGTTTAATAAAAAAATGTGCAAAATTTAGCCGTATTTCGGCATTATTATTTATAATATGTTATTTGTAATTTGGCAGGATTTCGTAAATGTTTGGCAGAGTATACCGTGCACAATCTGGTCACTCTCCTCGGGCTTGCTTACCGCATTGGTGTTGTCGAACAGTGTTGCCAGATGGTGCAATACTTTTCAACCTTGTGTGTAGGAAAAATTTCGTGCCACACCATCGAGAAATTGGTGCAATTTGATGTAATTTCAAGCGTTTTAACACCATTCTAAAGAGTGAAATTTTGCTGAATGTTATATGCAAAATGACATATGTGATTTCAATTGCGTTTTTGTTTTGTATTGGCAACACTAAATCGCTATATTTTATTTTTGCATTCGCAACACAATTGGCATCTTTGCAGAAAACTTGCTACATATGCTTTGTCTTGTCTTTGAATTCTGGTATGTGCTGTAAAAGTGCATGACGACATAGATGTCGATACCCTTGTAACTGAACTAACACCATTGAAGAACATACCATCGTCTTTTGTACCTGATACCTTCGAAACTGTACGTGATGTTAGCAAAGCTGTTACCCCTGATCTAAGTCATGAGCATCAGAAGATTTTTTTTTCAGAAGTGGGGGAACATTAGCGGATTTTTCCACAGGCAACCATATAATTTTTCCAGGGGGCCAAAAGTGAGGAATTTTCATTTTTCCTTCGAGAAACTAAGAAAACCACTTTTTTGCTAAAAGTATAATAGAAAAGTGTCAAGATACAGGCTGCAAGGCCCCCTGTCCTCCGCTTCCGACGCCCATGCTCTAAGGGGTATTTACAGGAGTACTTTACGAGCCAGCGAGGGGCAGTGGTGCCTGGCCCCACATTTCACGTTTGGACCACCGGTTGCTGCATAAAATGTGGCCACCCTTGTGTCTTTTACCCCCCCCCCCACGCTGCGAAATCCTGGCAACGGGCCTGACTTCACAGTACCAATGTCATATGCTACAGCAGAGCGGTCATTTTCGTGCCTTCGACGGCTGAAGAGTTGCTTGACAAACAAACTTAACCAAAAACACTTGAACCACAGGATGTGTTTGCACATTCACAAACAGTTAGTAGATCTGGTTGATCCAGGGATATCTAGAACTCCAGATATCGCTGGGTTGATCTCATAGAAATAGTGCAAGAATTCATAGCAGAAAATGATCGCAGAATTGAACTTTCTTGGAAAGAATTGTGTACTGTAGAACGGTAACGTCTGTTATTACCGGGATGCATTCACACATTCCGCCATCATAATTTTAGATATCTAGTTTTTTTTATAATTCCGTCGCCAGAAAGTCGGGGCTTTACATTTGTGCGTGGGGGCTTTAACGTTCGTGCAGAGGAGGGGCTTGACATTCAAATTTGACAAAAAATCCACTAATTTATAATGTTTCATATTTCAATTTAGGCGGCTTGGAGCTTTGTTTGGGGGGCTAAGCCCACCAAAGAACCCCCGTGGCGACGGGACTGAGACAATCTTGCAAACTGCCCATTCTAAAACAAAGTCTCCACAAAAAGGCTGCTTTTGTCTCCGGTGAAAACTTCTCAGAGATTTGCCTGAAAATGTAACTTTCTAACATTATATACACTAGCATTATTAAATTTTACGCTGTCTGTTTCTGAATACGTGATGACCAACGTTACAGCGAAGCCAGTTACATTTCTGCACGAAACTAGTCATGGCTGCACTGTGGTTTTCCACATGTGCAGCTGTAAAGCTCTCCTTGTTTCAAGAAAATAGCCTTTCTAAGAGTATACCACACAGAGTAAAATGTTGGGCAGAAGCAGTTAACCATCTGTCGCGGTCTCTAGAGAGAATGCTAAAAATTATTTTATCGAAGCTAAAATTTATAAACTAGCAGAATCAGTGATAGGCCTACCACACCAAAGTCTGTTTCAACATCAACTTGGCTATGTGTGGCCTACCAGTTAACATGAAAAGCTCTTCACACAAAACGTGACAAACATCACTTTGTTTTTGAAACCTCTTAGTAATACAAAACCTAAAGAGAAAAAGTGAGGGGAACATGGCACATAATATCCCCACCGTCTGAAAAAGTAGGGAGGACACGTCCCCCACCAAATTGCACCCATGCCTATCTAGGCCGCTTTCTCGTGGGTGTAACCAGCAGACCTTGCCTCGCCAATCTTTCATGGAACATTCTGTTCACATGGCCGAACCTGTTTAATTGAGGTCTCTACTCGAAGAAGGGATACTTGCCGCACGCGCTGGATTGGGATTCTCGTGAGGCATAATGCCTCGATCTCTTCAGTCTAATTTTCATTCCCTCTTGGTCGTACGCAGCAGAAATCGATAAGGTGCATGTTAAACAGCACCAAATCGTCTACAAAAAAGAGCGGTTGGTCCTACAGCTCGCAACAATGTAACACCATCGTCGACTTGGCAATTACTGTCTATTCAACTCATACACTGTAGACCAGGGCTCGGCAACCTACGGCACGCTTGCCACACTTGGGACGCCTAGCAATTTCCGAAGGCACGGAGAAGCTCCAAGTTTTACATATCAATTTTTGATATGATTCACACAGAACGTATATAGGGCCGTCCATAAATGACGTCCCACTATTTTGGGTAAAAATCTACCCCCTACCCCCTTGTCACATTTCGTCACAAGTATTTAACCCCCCCCCTTACAGTTGCAATTACAAATTTCCATCTATTTTGTGTCTGCTTAGACAAAAATATCATCTGTTTTGTAGATTTGATTTGTGCACGTTGTGACAAGACCAACATTCTATTCGTAAAACGTCGAAAATACTGCACACGTTGCTAAGCAAAAATTAAGCAGCAAAGCGTTTTCTACTTTGTTGAAGACCGAAACGAATGAATTACGTTGTGCGAATGCTGGCAATGAATGATTGCGGTTATAGTCCTGTGCATGGATTTACTGTAGTGGTCGCTTTGCAATATTGAAGCAAAAACAAAACATAGGATCTTTTTACAGTATAGTCTATCTGCAAGAACGATTTCACAATACAGAAAACAAGTATGGCGTGCAAATGTAACACAGGAGGTAAATAACTCCTTTTGAGAAACGTTTAATGATGGTTTCTGCATAGGCTAAGATAAAATGAATTTTTCTAAAAACTGTTTCCTTCGAGATCGGTGCGTGACTTACGGGAGGCTTCACTTTTTTGTTGTGATCTGTGCGTAGTAAACAACGAACCGTAGACCACAAAAATGAAACAATCACAGTGGACTTTTGAGGTCCACAACTGCTTATGTTTTTACAGAGGTTACGGCGTTTCAACAAACTGTTGCAACTACCGAATGGTTATAAGTCAGCGACACTCAACGAAAACACTCACTGGTCTGCAAAATAAAGCAAAACATTCTACTACAGAAAACAAACGAATCACTGAAATTGTTGGTCACATGAAATAATTTTGCTTTAGTCTGTTATGAACATGGTCTGTTATGAGTGGTCTGTTATAAACGGGTCTATTTAGAATGGTAACCATTTTGAAGCATTGTTATGTTTTTATGAGTCACGGCTTTCAAACTGTTTACTGTAATTGGGTTTAGCGTAAAAGCCCCTTCATACTGAAGGTGGTGGTGGCAATTGTATATGTTGCAACAATTTTGGCCTCAAAAATAAAAATGTAAATTATACGAAATGATTCCGAAGTTTAAGTTTTCAGGATGAGTGGGAAGCTTAATTAATAATGCACCTCCAGATAGAGATGAAGGAAAGATGAAGCCCGCTTTTAACTTCAGGTATTTCAGAGCTAGCCCATATTGATTTGCCAGAAATTGAGAATAAAACTGTGGAATGTTTGCCAAACAGCTAAAAAAATCCTGCACAGAATCGGGCGTCGAAATCTAAAACTTTTTGGTCCAGTAGATGGAATTGGGGGCCAATAAATTTTATCGAATGAGCTTTGGCTATATTGACAGTACAACAATATAGTTAGCTATTAGCTGTAAATCCAACAAAGATTAACTGACCATCGGAAATATACTACAAAAAAAATTAATCCATTAGCCATATCGACAAAACTTTCCTCATTGGTTGCAACAGAAAACTATTGTAAATGGATTAGAAACATTTTGGCCTCCACACCTTTCCCTTCTGGTATGACTGCGTGTAGCATGCATATCAAAACGACTCGTGTGACATCACAATACTACTGACTCCCCCCTCCCCTTGTCACAAATCCGGTGGCCCCTCCCCCCGTTAGGGTGTGACGTCATATATGGCAACCCCTATTGACCCTGATTTGTATAAAAATACGTATGTTGTTGGCACACTAAATTATTTGAAACCTTAAGTTGGCACACCATTAGCAAAAGGTTGCCCACCCCTGCTGTAGACTATGAAGACTAGTAGTGACAGCCAGAGACCGAGTTTCAAGGGGACATGTCCCCCCATCTTTCGGACAAGGGGAGACACATATCTTTTGCCCCGGAAAATTTTGTGTGTGATAAATTTTGTGTGATACTTTTAACAAAAAACTCAGTGCTACTACTAAAGTTTTGTGTACTTAGTAAAGAAGCAAATACCTAGTAATCATTGTCAGGTAAGCTACTGGCACAGTAGACTACTATTCACAATTGTCACACACCCTGAGCGTAACTTGGGCCATGGTCCCCAAAATATGTCATTTCCATAATTTGGATCCCATTTTGCCAATTTTACAAAAAGGTAGTAGCCTACTGCAGTTGAGTGACCATGGTGACGTCATCGAAACACAAACAATAATATTATATTTGTGCACGATAATATACATATCACACAAAGATTATTCACCCCAAAATTTTCTAGCAAACTCGGCCCCTGGTGACAGCACCACATGCTTATCGGAGTCCAACACCCACACGGTGAACAGTTGTAATTGAACTTCGCTGACATGGACACAAACTTCTGCGCCAGAAAACAATGACTTGGCGGCCAATAACAAACAGCCGTTAACACCGTACTCCGGAGCACTCTCTAAACAAAACCCTCGCCAGAAAGTTTTCAATAGATGGGCTTTACATTTGCGCAGGGCGGCTTGGCATTCTAAAATTGGACAAACACTCCACTGATTTATAGTTTTTCATATTACAACTGGGGGGCTGGAGTCTGTTTGGGGTCTACGCGACTATCCTCAAAAGTTTTTCACGAGGAACCCGGTAATATGCTTTCTCGAAGGCGACGAAATATGCGCAGAGATGTTTGCCATCCTCACAAGATTTCTCGAAAATTTTCTGGAAAGCGAAAATGTGGCCAGGACGAAAACAGCAGTGGGTATCCTCCAGCTTTCGTTCAGTAATTTCGCGGCATTTTTTTCAAGGCTTTTGGCATACGCTTTTCCAGGTGGCTAAGGAGAGAGATGCTCCAGAAGCAGGGATATCTAGAAGCTCCTAGATATCTCTGTCCGGAAGTTAGTGCATTCTCTCCTGTTTCCCTTCTTGTGTATTGGGTGATTACCCTAGTTTTCTAATCTTTCGGTGCCCTTTCAGAACACCGAGTCACTTGACAAACACGAGTCAACCAAAGACCTCTTTGTTCAAAGTTTTGAGCATTTCAGTTTGGATTTCTTCGCAGGATGCAGCCTTCAGTGTTTTGACAGCTAGGAAAACCTCGAAAGATTTTTCCTTCCCCAAATGCACCTCCTGTACGCCTGATGATGTGAGAGTGACCGGATTAAAAATATATTTGAAACATTCTATCCACCTCCCAAAGGAAATCGTCCTCATAACTGAGTAAGACACCGCTATGGCCTTTGATAGATCTAGCAATGTTAGATTTTTTGCCGCGAAGACGCCGAATTGTTTGTCAGAAAAGTTTGTTGGTTTGTCAGCACTTGGAATCGAATTAATGCCCGAAATTCTCCCAAGATTGCATAATGGACTCTTTCACCGTGAGGACTGTGGATTTTCGCACCTCAGTGTACAGAGCCGTATCAGCCGCCCTCCATACGCCCCATTGGGCCCATGCTGTTACAGCAGCCCGAAATTCAGTCCCATCGCCACGTTTTTTTAAGCTTAGCCCTGCCAAACAAATCTGCAGCCCTTCAAATTGAAATATGAACCACTAAAAATATAGCGACATTGTTGTCAAAGCGTTTTCTGTTCTGGACTGTAATTTAGAGCCGGAGCAGTAGGCTACCCGCCCCTGTTACCTAGATAGCATCACCTGATCATTTTGATACGTTTGTGAGCAGTGGTGTGTTTTAGGGGAGGCGAGCGAGGCAAATCCTTCGGGCCCCCCCTTTTTCAAGGCCACTCGAGGTGTTTCAAGCGAAAATTTTCCTCATTTTTGGTGAAAAACTTACCATCCACTCATACAATACTCCGAAGCAGATCATAAGTAAGTAGGTTACTCCGCTTTCAAAAGAGCCTCCAACAGCAACTAGAATGTTTAGGTGCTCTGATTTCAATGGGCCCCCAACAGTCACGGGAATGTGTAAGTACTCTGATATTGAATGGCCCTCAACATCAACTGTAATGTGTAAGTACTCTGCTTTCAAAAGGGCCCTCAACAGTCACCGTAATGCATAAGCACTCTGTTTTTGAAGGGGCCACCAGCAGCAACTGGAACGCGTTAAGTAGGCCTTTACTTTTGAACGGGCCTCCAACAGCAACTGCAATGCGTTATGTACTCTACTTTTGAAGGGGCCCACAACAGCAACTGTAATGTGCAAGTACTCTGCTTTTGAAAGTGCCCCCAGCAGCAGCAGCTGTAATGCGTTAAGTACTCTACTTTTGAAGGGCCCACAACAGCAGCTGTAATGCGTTAAGTACTCTATTTTGAAGGGGTTTCCATAAGAAAGTGCAATGTGTAAGTAGGCTACTCTGCTTTCAAATGGGCCCCCAAAGCACTTGGTGTTTAAATGGTGTCTTCGCAAATGGAACGGGAGCTCCCCCACAAGGGGATCCCTCTAAGCATTTTTGGGGGGTGCAGATTTGGGCTGCTGCAGCACTGTCAATGTACCGCGAATGCAAAGAAGCATTTGTTCTCAAGCATTGGTCACGTGCGCGACGACGAATGCGAGATGGTTCTAGTTAATTTTGCGCATTTAACGATTTCTGGGCTATGCCACGGGAAGGCGTTGCTGCGAGCACATTAGTGTGAGAGGTTTGCATTGAGCCACTTCCTAAAGCAGTCATACGGCAATCATACACCTGAAGAGAGGTTAATTTTTCGTTTATCACATTTCTTAACGGTGATTGTATTGTATTGGGTAACGTCTTCACTCCCACACGCAAGGCGCTTGAATTTTAGCATGCATCGCAGTAACATGGAATACGCAAATACATGAAGGAAGAAGAGGATACATACATGGCGGTAGTAGAGAATATACGCTTGATGGCGCAAATACATGTAATTTGATGAAACACAAGCTTTTGAGACATACGCATGAATGACGTCATCATGCTTATTATAATGTAGTACTACGATGACTTCCAAGTACATCGATTTATAAAATACATGAGGGAATGGGAGGCTGCGAAGGACCAAGGGTCATCTAGGCTGCAGACCTCCCAAGAGCGAAACTGCTTATTTTCTAAAGGGAACAATGCGTAATAGTTAGTAAAAGTCTTTTGCTCTGGGTTTAAAATGTAACATGGGCATTGCAGTTATACGGTAAATTGAAGTAAAATGTATTGCAGGCATAGCCAAGTCACCAAAAGAAAATGGTTTAGAGTTGTCAAATTAAACATTTACTGTTTTCACATATTCAAAAATATTCGTGTATGCTAGAGAGGAAATGCGTCAAAAGCTGCACATCACTGCAGCACCGCAATGGTGTCACGAGATTTAAGCAGGTTGAGAACCAGTCGCGCAATCATGCTTTGCGGAAAAGAACTTGCTGCCACGGGATGGGGAAGACAGGGTTTTTGGCCCCTTTCTGCCACAACCTCGCATTCATATATGTTACAATGCTCAACGTTTTAATGCTAGCCACGAAACCCTTTCATGTTTAGTATTTTGTGTTTATTTAAGGCCATCCGTGAAAACAATTATTCAAAAAATAAACTTCAACTTAATCTGCTAAAGCTCCACGTAACATCTTTTGGGTGGAGTACTGTAGTAGTACCAATTTGTTTCAACTGTTTACAAGTTGCAAAGGGAACAGTAGAAAATATGATGAAAACTCGCCGCTGAATTGGACTGGCTAAAGCTTGGGTTAATTAATTAAGACGTCCAGTGAACTTTCCACAGCGTTGCATCCATATGGTGTGACCAACGCAGACAGCTTTCATCGCAATGCTAGAGGTCAGAGGCGCAGCCAGAATGAGGCCGAAGAGGCCATGGCCCCACCCGGAACAAACTTGGTAAGATTTTTACTTGTATCAATTTTCAACTGTTAGAAAAACATCAGTGTCTGAAGACGTCATTGACTGGCCCCTCCCGAAGAAAATTATTGGCTGCGCTACCGCTGGAGGTTATGTTCACCAGACTCACTTGAATGCACCATGGTCTTCACAGTTGTCCGGATCAACAAATCTCACGCTGGAATACAGGGTGAATAGCTTGTAGAAGGCCGATCCTCCGCAGTGTTCAATTTCAATTAATCCAACCTATTTGCAACAAAGATCTGATCCGCTTGGAAAGTATTCAAAAACAAACAAGTGAGACAAATTGCACGAGGGCAGTTTCTTCAAAAGGTTTGTTCAGCCTGTTTTTGTGACTTACACTTTTTTGCAAAAGTACATAACTTTTGTACCAATTTATAAAAAGTTCTGTTCGATCTTTGTGTGGGCTACATGAGTTTTTACGTGACCAAAAAAGCATGGGAATGGATGCTGACTAATCTAGATTTTTATACTGGAAAAGCCTCAGTTTGTTTCAAGGAGAAAGGTCAAGAAAATACTACAGTATTTTGCAGTTCTATTAATAAAATTAAAGATTTACAAAATCACCCAAACTTTTTCTGCAAACGCATGTACTACTACCTGTTCCCCGACCACAAAACAATTTATAGATCTTGATGATTTGAGCACGTCCATAACACCATGGGGTGGTGGTGAGTTTAGCACCCCAAACAAAGCTCCAAGCCCCCCAAAATTGAAATATGAAATACTATAAATCAATGGAATTTTCGTCAAATTTGGATGTCAATCCCCCTCTGCACAAACGTAAAGCCCCCCCCGCACAAACTAAAGCTCCCTATTCCCGAATATATGGCCATGGTTCTGGTCCATAGGTATTTTAAAAGTTCAAAGTCTGATTGGATAAGTGTTGCTCTAGAACAGCTAGTTCGATTTCCGCTAAAAATGTAGTCAAATTAATGCAAAATATGCAGAGGACACCATCAAAGTGTAAATGCCAACGTAGCACAGATTTTCACTGTTATTTCAAACAAACGTTCCAGGCTTATTTTTGCAGTTCAATTTCTGCAATTTTCTGCACCACTTACATATTTCTTGATTAAAACCTACCAGTTGGGAGAAAGACATGAGAAAAACTGCGTTTTTTGTGCACTAAAACCAAATCGGAGGTGTTCAACCAGTATGGAGCACGTAATGCAGTCACAAAAATTTGTGGCCGTGCACATGTAATTTAAAACATAAGTTATGGCGGCCGTGCATTAATGACAAGTCTTTGAATTACTGTATGCAGATACTTAGTAAAAAGACGGCCAAACAGACATGTAGAATTGTGCTTGAATAAATTCATAAAAGTGTTTGACATTTCATCATGCTTAGCCTTCAGGTACAAGTAAACGGTATACTATCGGATAAATCCTATTCCCAAACGTAATTCATAAAAACAACCTGAACTCATTGATGGCCACAATTCATAAAATTTAATTCAGTGCGGCCGGCAATAGCGGCAAAAGGATGTTCACCCCTGGAAACAACTGTATGGGCCCCTTTACAAAAAGCCGTTTCATGACACTTCAGTTCGATTATTTCCATTTTGATTTTGTAAGATTTTGTTCTGCATCCAATCCCGTTTCAATGTGGGATATCAGATACGTTCGTGACGACAAACCGATTTGCACTAAAATCATTTTTAAGTCTAATATTCTAGAAGTTTTCCATCGAACAATTTGATGAGTTCTGAAAAGCTTTTTGCCTAGTTTATAATTTTACATCAAGCTCTTTCTCAGAAACTGCAAGCAGTCATTTACCCTCATGTTACGTGAGCTTTATTTTCCCCAAATCACTGCCTGCTGTATGCAGGAATAACACGAATTACAAGTTCATTCAAAGATTAATAATGTTACGGTATATGCATGCAGTGACGGATTTACGCATAGGCCACGGTCTAGCGTCCCGCACTTTTGGGGCACCGCGCAACTCCTTCCCATGACGAGTCATTGCAACTTAAAATTGCGGACTTGGGCAGAGCCGAGAGGCATTACTTCACAATTTAGTTTGAAACGAGCGAAAATGCAAACGTCTCTAGACCAGGGGTTCCCAACCTTTTTCTGATCTTGTACCACTTCAACATTTCCACAGATGAGCATGTACCCCTAAAATTTCTTATGACAAAATATTTTGTCGTGAATAATCATAGATATATTTACCAATAAGCATATGGTGATTCTTTAAAATAATAATAACTGTTAAATGTCTAAATATTCGGAAATAAATAATGGATAAATATTTTTCTTCTTTTGCTAGCGTTAAACGTAGTGCAACTTCAGATAGGCAAATGCACCTGTAGGGGTACATGTACCCCAGGTTGGAAACCCCTGGTCTAGACTGTTACTAACACCGCAACAACATAACAATACTGTTTGTTACACAATATAAGAATGACAATACTGGTCTTCATCAGAGTTCAGCAGTATCTGGCAGTCAGTGTTCCCTCTAAGACAGGAGTGGCCAAACTTATTGACCCGAAGGCAGTGTTGCCATTTTAGCTGATTTGCTGCTAAATCTAGCAGGATTTTCTCGCTGTTAGCAGTAAAATTTTCGATCTAGCGGTTAGCTATCTTTCTAGCAGGATTTTAAAAACCGTTTGGCAGGTATAGTAGGTAACAAATTCTTGACGAGAAATATGTTTATACTGTTATTCAAGATGAAAACGTTTACACCTTCATCAAAATATACTTTGTTTTTTTATATGACACTTTAAATTGGACAAAATGAACATCAGGATTAGGCAAAACCACCTGCTTTTCAATCATTCGGAATTTTTATTACGACGCAACTAAGCTGCTTCAAGCAGACAATTGAGTCAAAATTGGTGAAGCTTAAATGATTTGCTTGTGTGATTAGTGAGCGCGATAGGCTAAAAAACTACATTCTTTAGATTAGAAAGTTGTAGTGGCTGAATGTATGCTCAGTCTGTTTTATCGCTGATCATTGTTCTACTGTACAAACGACCATTTGAAAGAGATTCTTAAAAATTGTGTGTCATACAAAAAGGAGGTAAGCTGCACTCACCTTGCTCAAAATGTCGACGGAAAACAAATTTTGGGCCGAAAAGTGTGGTGGCCAAGACGAATATTTTCTGTCTATGTCCAGTGATAGTGAAGGTACAAGACGAATAATTGATTTGTAACGTTGTAGGTTGATTTTAATCACCACAAAAATAGCAAATGTTTTAGCAGAACTTCACTACTTTTTCCAGATTTTATCTGAAAACTTGTGACTAGATTTTTAACAGAAACTAGAAGTTTTTGTGACACCATTTAGCAGTTTTATGTGACAACAATCTGGCAACACTCACCGAAGGCCAAATTCGCGGCTGCCTAGCCACTGGAGGGCTGGATACAGCGCGATTTACGTAATCTATGCAAAACTAGGTTGTTGAAATGTATTGAAGTACAATAATAACAATAAAATCACAGCATTTTGTTTGCACTTTTATAGCGCTGCTTGCAGCTTGGTGCTGCTGCGACAGACAAGTCAACAAGAGACAGGCATCAGCCAATGTTGCTGAATTGCTTTCCACAGTCAGAAAATGGTGCTGAAAAAATGTGCAAGGTATTGGCGAGCCGGATTAAACTGGTCGGCGGGCCGGATGCGGGGCGGGCCGTAGTTTGGCCACCCTGGTCTAATAAAATTGTACACTGAGCAAATTGTTGCAGCAGTGAATCATTTGGTCATATCTGAAATACTAGAGCCCTCGTCACTGCTGTAGCAGCGCAAAATTAATGCGTGCTACAACTTAATAAACAAATATTAAAGCTACGCAGATTTGCGTCCTAATATTCAGAAAACAAAAGTAAAACTAGTCCAAGAGGGAGAATC
>Ga0210059_1009036_pt1 | contig 15620 bp, 14 predicted proteins | sample Ectturendosymbi2_FD_188042 | JGI IMG/M metagenome (GOLD analysis project Ga0210059, IMG submission 188042) | Ecteinascidia turbinata endosymbiont from Florida, USA - Sample 2 (SPAdes) (version 2) | ecosystem: Host-associated > Tunicates > Ascidians > Unclassified | place: Key West, Florida... | reverse complement strand
CACTTTGAAGCTCATATCCAGCCCGCTTCTGTGGATGCAGAATGGGCATTCAGTGCATGTGGACTCTTTGCTACGACTCGACAATCGATGCGTTGTACTTCGTACGAAATGCGTTGCCAAAGTAAAAAATGTTAAAATTGCATGGCTTTCATCATATATGCAGCACCGGTTTTAACCCGATTTGACCGGTTGCTTTTAATAAGGCCCAGTGCCACACCTAACCTATGCAAACTTGCTGCTTGTGTAGTGCTGGCGCGCGGGTTCACAGTGCGTGGGATTCCTATGGGCTTTAGCAATACTTTACAGTTATTTTGCTTAGAAGTTGCGAACCACATTGATTTTGCAGTTTTCCTATTCAAGAAAAGTTAGAACTGAAGATTTCGTTTTTGCGAGAATTTTTGCCCACCTCTCGTTTGTAACTTATCGTTTAATTTCGCTGAGGTGTACAGCACTTGTAAATTGTCCGAATTCTGAGTATTCCTCATCATCATAACTCGCAAATATATTGAGTTTTTTTTAGCGGATGCGCAAATAGTATCCCTCCATAGATCAGTGATCGCTGTAGTCAGTCGTGCAACAGTTAACTAGGAGTTAGAGGCAAAAAAACTGGCTAGGGCAGAAAGCCGCCTCGCTTTCGATCAGAGAAGTTCTGACTGTGCAAAACGTTGATCGCACGAAAGAAATAATTTGTTTTATTTAAAGCAGCTCTCTCTAATTTCAAGCGATGCCATGAGCTTCCAGTAAGATAATGATTGTGTTTTTAAAACGATACACATGTACACCGGTCGTTAAAGTCACGTTGGTATAATTTTACACAAAAAAAGATTCTGTCCATTAACACCTGTGATTTATGCATAAAAACTGGGACAGTTTGGAAGTACATAGTTCACATATCCAGTATTTGGTGACGTTACTGCATGATGCGATTTTTGGTGTGTTGGCGCTGCCTCACGTTAAAACAATAATTCGTGAAAGTTCAAATTGGTATGCATTAAACTGAGTGGAACCGGTTGTGTTACACTATTTGACAATCCAACCTTTAGGTTTGAGTTTTTCCTGTTTTTTGAAAGTTTATTATCTTATCTCTGTCTAAAATGTTTCGTTTGTACAAACCGAAAACGTTTTTAGGTTACATTTGATCCGGTTGCTTAGTTTTTGAAACTTTGCTTGTTTCCCGTCGCTTTTGCGAATTTACTTCTGGCTCATTCTGCTCGCATTTCGTGTGCTTGAAAATTGTCTTCCGCGTTTATTGTTCACTTTTGATATATTATTCATGCATAACATTACTGCAAAAGAGAAAGTTTTACTAAGTGACATCTGAAAGTAAAACTGTCTTGTAATGTTTTTTTTTAACCCAAGCTGTAGACACTCTGATATTTTGTGTGCTGCTGAATCTTGTTTTGTGTGTTGCGCCACATCGCTAGGATTGGTCCACACTCAAAAATATGGCCTCCGGAGATGATCAGAAGAAGATTATTTTCCATGGCAACCATGGATCTACTCTTCTGGCTGAACTGAACAGGTGCAGTTCCTCGATTATTTCAGCTTCATTTTGATTCTTTCTCTTTATAAATGCAAATGGATTCACCTGAGTAGAGGGGTTCAAAAAAAACTCGGCAATAACGATAAATGGAAGACATTTGCATTTATTCTGATGATATCGAACTCGCAGTGAGAGAAGCGAAGATGAGTCGTACTGTGACGTCATAATCAACCTTGATGGACAGCAATTCCGCGGTCATCGTTGCATTCTGAGCAAATTCTCGAAGATGCTTCACAAAACGTTCAAAACTGAGGTGATCGAACTTGAGAAATTTATGCTCACAGGTGTTGTCATCAAATGACGTCACGCTCATAGAGCATCTTAGCGCCGTGATTGTGTTTCGCGAAAACTTTGGGTTTCTTTTGAGTCAAATGGATGCTAAGTTTTTAAATGAGAAGGTGAAAGACGGCATTGACTTTTTGTCGAAGCGAGGTGGTGTTTTTTTTCACTGCTAGTTTAAAGGCCACAAATGTCTCGGGTATTACATAATACAATCGTTTTTCTGCTTAATGTGTGTGTTTGCTTGCGTTACCTGTACTATTTGTTTTCCTCAACACTTTAAACATTTACTCGGGAAACTTTCGCATGTGATCAAATGTCATCCAGGTCGTTTCAGAAAAGATAACTAACAGAAATGCACGGATTAGGGATTGCTGCTGCTCTAGGTGGGTTCCCTGAGAAATTTAACGTCACACTGAAGCAAGAGAAGCCTTCGATTTGCGATAAATTATTTCTTTACATTTGCTTTCCAGATGAAGGAAAAATACGACAATACCGTTAAACTGGAAGGACTGAATGCTGCAACCATGGAGTTGATCATGGGTTATATTTACACAACAAGAGTGGAAATAACAAAAGAAAACGCAGTTGCGTTGCTGTCCGCATCTGATTATCTTCAGATAAGTGGTAAGAGTGTGCCTCGTGTTGTGAATTTATTTAGAGCAGTGGTCCTCAACCTCCGGGCCCCAGATCGCAACGCATACTGTTGATGGCAGTACTCCCTTTCTGGGCATGTGATTGGTCGATTCTTTCCATGGAAACACTGTTGCATGCATAGAGTGAGAGCGTTAGCAGAGATGAACGGATTTATGTTTTTCAAATCCAAGTCCAATCTGACGATTTCTTTTCGAAATCCAATCCTATTCCGATAAACTGACAGTTTGAATACCCAAATTATGTTTGAATCCAAAATTCCATCAATCGTGTTCTGCTAAAGGCAGACTAGCCCGAGCACAGTTTTTGCCTCATGAGGCAATATGGACAATACCAAAAAACTACCTTGGAAACAAACTCAAGTTAACTTATGCTCTATCTTTGGCTCACAGCACTATGATAGTCGACACTTTGAATACTTCAAGGTAAGCGCAATTAACATCAAATGCAATGAAAATCTCAATTATAATGTGTAAGTAAGCAAATCAGACGAACAAATTACCACGTACGGTTTACAACACAAGCAAATCATAAGTACTGGACTGTACATATGTAAAACACTATAATATAACGATTGTGGGTCACGAAAAGGACGGAATCGATGAAAGTCACACGATTCCTAAATTTTGATGACATGTTACATAGGAGAGCAGGCTCGTGCCTTGCATCATTGGATAGTATGTTAATGCTCCAAATACAAACAAAATGTACATTACCGATGCATGTGAGAATATCCAGTGAAGTAAACCTACAGATAAATTGCAGTAATCTGCAGCTCCGAAGCAAAGCTGAAAGTTGCGAAGAAGTTCAAAACAAGTTCAAAGATCTTGAAAAAGTTCAAAACAAAACTACCAAATCCAAATCCGATCAAGCAGAATTCACATAATCCAAGTCCAGCATAAAACTGAAAATCCGCCGGATTTTAATCCAAATTCATGTTCACCTCTGAGCGCTAGAGCACAAGTGAGTGTTGGAGATGGATCGGAGCTGTAGATAATCGGACATGTTTTTCTTTTTATTACGTGTTCGCGTGCGCAACAGTGACAACAGCCGTTTATGTAGTACCTTCGTAGTATAACAAGTGTTTGTGGGTCCTCATCCCCGCTTGCCTATTTTCACACTGAATGGTGCGCTGGTGGTGCGAACCGCTTCCTTGCACTATCCATTAGCGCCGAGCACGAAGCCGGACAGGCCATATGCACACCCATTTTCAAGTCTTTGCTATAACCCGAGTGGAAATCGAACCCAGCCTACCAGGTTTGGTGGCACGTGCTCAACCAACTGTTCCACTTACACGCTCAATTGTGCCACTTCGCAGGACGTTTGTTATTCTTTAACAAACAGTAAGTTTTCTTCACTTCTCCGGGAACTCCTGTATTAGTGCTGCTTTGCAGCCAAAGAATAAAATTACAGTCTTCATGGAAAGTATGAAGAAGTTCGTGAGCAATGCAGTGATTAAAGCAATCTTTGTTTCGATATTTTTAACCAATTTGAAGCTATGTGCTTGTTTTCGAGTTGCACAGCATTACTGCACAATGTCAGAAACTTGAAACAAAAATAATAATGTGTCATAACATTTCTGCCACTGCGTCCCTGTCTCAGTTTCGGGTTGAAAGCAGGGATTGAGTGTAGTGCTAAGTGCACTAGTTTTAGTTAATTGGGCGTATTTGTTGTCTGAATTGATCCGCATGTTTTCAGATGCACTCCTTTAATTCATATATACACCTTTAATCCAATGCACCATGTTAAATGTTTTTCAGCTTTAGCTGGGCATTGTGCGGAGTATTTTTTCCAAAATATCAGCCCAGGAAACTTTTTTAGTTTCAAGAAAGCTGTTGGCACCTATAATGAAGAAGCAACGGACACAACCTCAGCAACTTTTGTATCATTGCACAAGAACACTATTCTGAACCAACCAGAGTTCATTGATTTGGACGAAGCAGAAGTTCGGTCAATCATCTCTTCTGACGAGAAGCGGGTATGAGCTTCGCTTTTAGTGACTAGGTTGTATACTGTGCATTTTGGGCAAAAGCGTAAAGCAAGTGTTTTAAACTCGCATGAACTACTGTTCTGTCACTTCGAGTGTGATGCATTATTGCTACGCGTTAAGCTAATAGGTCAGCTCAATGCATTTGTACGACTTAGTCCGAAACTGAAGAGCTGGCCTTCATAAGCCTTGTCAAATGGACAAAACACGATGTGGAGAAGAGACGAGACATATTTCCAGATTTGCTTACAAATGTCAAACTCCATTTGCTGTCAACTACATTTTTGGAAAAAATTGTCTTTGCTGAGGTGAGCTTTAGTTTCTATACTTCGAACAAGTTTCAAAAAAGTAATTTTTGAGTATGCATAATTTTTCCTATTTAATCTGGTGGCTGAAGTAAACAACCTTCACAAAACATACCCAGACTGGAAGTTACCGCTCAACTGTTAAACCGTTTGAACTCATTTTACTTTGACCTTTGCCATGTATAATGTGACCAATATTTTCTAGTACATGCTAGACTGATTTTTTTAAAATCCATTCGCATTGAAATATTGCAGAACGATTGTTTGGAACTATCCAAACAGACGATAAGTTGCATGCGTTTACGTGTATGCACGTTTGTGACCTTTCGGGCTTCTGAAACTCTTCATGAATCGCGCCACGCTTTTATAAGTTGTAGGTGGTGAGGTATTGTAACAACTTTTGGCAAGGTGAGTTGTGATATATTCCAAAACTGACTGCATTAGCTTTTTAGTCTTATAAATCAAAAACTGTCTTTCCTGCCCTGACAGTTGCAAGCTGCATTTCAGCATTTGCGTGACAACGCCATAAGGACGCTGAATACATTCAACTAAAACAAGATTTTCCTAACTTCTCGTTAAATCGAAAGTTCATGACTTTAATCATGAGGAAATATCTTCTAGAGTTTTATTTATTGCATCGTATTCGCAGTATCCCAAATTCTAGAATTTTTTCGGAAAATCTGCTGTGTTCATGTGACTTATTTCTTTATCGGACACATCAATTTGCAAAACATCCACGAAAAGCATAATTTATGGAAGGTGCAGGGGTGGTGATGGTTTATGTTTTATTAGCTTTTATGCATTAAGCTGTATTTCACACGACGTTAGGAAGTAATATTGTGTCTTTCCACCGTTGCATCCTAAACCTTTCATGGCCAATCACCAGCTGCTGAACGGACAGATAATTCACAAGCAACTGCAAGTTTTTCGAGTTTCCATGTTGCTAAACGTAGGTGTCGTATAGTAATTTATGTGCAATTTAGGTGAGATCACATGCGAAACTTTTTGGGTAATGTTAAAAAATAGACCTGGTACTAAAATTCAGAAAGTCCACAAAGGACAGCATAGTGGCGAAGAGGCACGCAAAGTAAAATAATTCTGATTCTTAGCAGATCATCAAGGCCACACAATGCAGGCCGCTCAGCGAGCATTTAACAAGCTAGTCGGTCGGGTAGTACTTAGTGAGGCATTCAGATAGTCACGGCTCATGTCAAACGCAAGAAGGACCTTTTCTCGACCCGACGCACTCACAGCGACACGCTCAAGAAAGAAAGCAGCTACGCAGTTGAACAGTGGAGAAAATCGGACGCGTGTGACGCACAGGAACGAAAGTACAGGCGCAACAAATCATTCAGTTTCGCAAGTAAGATAAAATGAAACGATGTTGCAAACAAGATACGCAGCAAGCGCTTGGCTGTCACACAGCGGTCCCAAAAATGTCGGAGCAAATCGACGAGATTTTTAAATTTCAACAGTGACATCCAATACATTTACTTCGTTAAGTCAAGTTGGCGTGAACAACTGTAAGAGTGCGACTAACGATCAGCAATGCACACGCTCCTTTTCCGGATGCCTTTCTACAACAAGGGTTTTTGGCCAGCGCCACTCTCCATGTTCATCGGAGACGAGAATGATATCACCGGTTCGTAGATTTCGCGCTGGCGTTAATCCATTTCTGGCGCTGCTGCAGAAAAGGAAGATATTCTTCAAGCCGTCGTTGCCAAAAAAAGTCACTCAGAAGTTGGACAGCTCTCCAGGAACGGCGATACCCATAAGCTTCAATAAATACGTCAGGTGGCGGTGGTGAAGCGATGCAACCTGATAGCAGTGCCACAGGGGTGAGCAGTGCGACATCGTCAGGCGAATCAGTGACTGGCGTTAAAGGGCGATTATCTAAAATACATTCCATTTCGATCCTGAAAGTGTTCAATGACAACTCACCCAGAATTCGGTCGCGCAACAAGAACCGCAGAATGAACCGCAGAATCTTTTTCACTGCTTCTGCGAGCACTTCCCATTGCCACCACTCGAGGGAAAGAAGGAGGATTAAAATGCCATTGCACTCCTTTTTGACATGGAGAATTGCGAATGTTCTGCTGGTTCCAACGCATGATTCCGTGTCTTAGTTCAAGTTCAGCGAGGACGAAGTTGGTGCCTCTGTCCCTGTGCATTTCTTTTACATGACCCCGGTGTTGGATGAACCTGAAGAATGCCTGAAGAACCAACTAGTATCACGGCTTCCAGCAATCTCAAGATGGACGACACGTGTTGCCATGAAAGTAAACAGGCATCCGTATCTTTTTACCCAACCTCTACTAGTGGAGGTCCGAAATAATCCACTCCACTGCATGTAAAGGGGGCGTTGTTGGCAGACACGCGACGTTTTGGCAATGGAGCCATTAACTGCTTGCATACTTTTGATATTCAGAAACGACAGCTTCCACATTCACGATGATAATGTCGCACAGCAAAGTTTTCTTTTGCAGTATAATCCAAAATTGCCTTCTCGCCACAGAAACAACAGCTTGAATGCCCGAATGGCCGACAATTCCATGGTAATGTTGCACAAATAGTCACGTGGTGTCTAGATGATAGAATGGCAGGATGTTTTTCTTCCGCAGGAAAATTGGCGCGTTGCAAGCGTCTGCCAACACGAATCACGTTCCAAACCGCGATTGGTCTCAGCTACGCAAAGAATTTCTTGAGATCTTTCCCAGATTGGAACCACATCGGCTTATGTCGGGGAACGCGTCATGATTTTTCAGTTTGCTTCTACAATGTCTTTGAACGCTTCTTTCTGGACAAGCTTCACTTCTTTTCAAGACGCTTTACTGATTTCATTACACGTGATAAAACCTTTGTGTCGAAACACTGACTGGTGGTTTCCGGCTTTGAATAACAACTTTGCTTTGCAAAATGTGTTGAACCTCAGCTACCACGAGATAGCTAAAGCATTTTGCTTCGAAGCGACAGCAGTAGTAGCACTTTCTCTAGATTATCATAGTATGTTTATACCAATCCACGTCACACCATCTTTTAGGTAGATGTTTCAGTCTATTCTGTTGTTATTTGTTAAAGACTATAAGTGGATGATAACTGTTAGCGTAGTCGTCAACCATTATGCAGTCACCACTGAATCGCAACGAAGAGTGTCGGGTGTATCTTTCGAATATCAAAGAAGGCAACATGAAAATTTATTTTGAAATCATTACTCATTACCAACAATTTGTCCGGCTTAACCAATTGTGTAGTAGTATTTGTCGTGCAGTCGTGAGATCTGTGACATATAAGGAGCAAGTTGGAATCTTGTCTTGGTTTCAAAAAATCATTTAAAAAAATTAAAAAATCATTTGGTCATTTGTAGAAGACCGGCGTTGAAGTTATTTCCACCAACGCTTTTTAGACAATGAAATGGCTGTGTTGCAAGTTTATGAAATCTAAATTAGGTTTTTCATAGAAATCATGTCTTAACAACATTGTAAAAATTTTGGTATGGATATATCGCAGCCCCTAATTCTTCAATCGGATGTATGCCGGGATTATTTTGCATCAGAGTTGTTGAAGCGGTTGAGACTCGGTCCTGCTGCAAGCATTGACAAAAGCAGTAAGTACCCAAAATAACCTTACCTTCTATATGAACTGCTTTACATGCTTGCTTAACTGTATATAGTGTTGTTTCTACGGTGTAATCATGACAATGTTATGCAACTACTATCTCAAATGTAATGCCCATCTGAAGCGTGGAAAAGGGAAGTAATATTCAATGCACTACGCAGTTAACAGCAGCGAGGTTTCGGCACCAGGGACACCTGAAGTAGCATAGCCGCGCCGTAAATAGGAATGTGTACATCGGCGTTTAAGGCATTTACCTTAGATGTAACACCAGGCGCAAAACTTGCCTTGCAGAGTATTCCCAACGAAGTTGTTCATTTTAATATTCACACTACATTTTCTCCAGACTGATCCTCAAAAGCTGACTTTTAAGACCTGCGTTAATTTATGAATTTCATATCAAGATTAACTCAACGCAACTTGATCCATCGATTGCCATGTCAACTGTCAAACTCATCAACGACATCACCTAAATCTATCTTTTCAGCTCGTACCTTTTCAATTGAAAGAAGAGCAATGTAACGCAAACTTTCACTGGTTATGGAATTTCCAGGAAATGTTTTCACTAATTTCATTTTTGAAAAACTTCTCTCGCATGAAGCGCTGGTGACGGAAAGCGTTACAGCTATTAGTAACAGCTAACAACTTGTGTGAGCAATCAAACGTAGCTTTGTAAGGAGCTATGAATGAAAGAAATTGTTGTTTGAAATTGTTTGAGCGATGTAGGCAACTGATACTGTTTCCAAAGCAAGGTATTTGTCAAAGGTATTTCATGTTTTAAATCATTTTCACTAATTGAATAAGCACTTGCGAATTCTTTCAACTGTTTTTGCGATAAAAATGTTTGACTTCACGGACAAAGAGCTGAAATATCGGAAAAACTTGCTGCTGAACATTACAGAACATCCTTACAAAATTCAATGAGTTTGCAGGACATGTGTGGGCAGACTTAAAGCTGAAGTCACGAAGCAGTTACTTAAGATCCTTTGAAGTCATATATACAAGGCAACAGAACACACGTCTGCAATCAGGATAAATTCGGATAAAGTAACTGACACCAACTGTTAATGCTTTCACAAACACTTTCCTACTAGGACAAGCAAGAATCTGCTGACAATAATATATTCCAGTTCTACTCACACGGTAATGCACGGAAGATCAATCTTCTCATTTCTGCGACTGTTCCTCTGCTTCGAACCGAATTTTTCAGCACCACAGCCGCGGTCTGAATACATTTCAAACAGGATCCGAGTAACCACTAGTGTGTGTCGTTATAAACAACTCCCATTACCCGGCCGTCAAGAACACCAACCCAGATTATCATAGATTTGGGAAATAGTGAATGCAGGCAAGAGGGCTTCTAAATTATCGTGGAAATATTGTTGGCTGAAAGTTATCTGCTGTATATGTGAACACGAACATGAACGTGAATATAAGCACAAAACTGGGGAGACAAACTGGTGGCCAGTCAAAAATCTGGAGGGCCATGGCCCATCCAGCCCCTCCCTTAGAATCGCCACTGGGAATGACGCCAAGTTGTCTAAACTGCAGTTGAAATCGTGTACAGTACAGGGACTAGTTTTTTTTAGCAAGGCGGTTATGTTTGTTTGCCATTTAAATTTTTTCTTACAAACTGCGCAATTACTGGTCAGTTTTCAAACGGTCCTAAGTGGTTTGAGCTGACGAGACACTTCCCTGAGCGTGACGTTTGTACATGATCTCTCCCGGTTATCTCAATATGACGTTTTTGTTGTCACTAGTCGTTTTACTGTATATAGTACGTCAATTGGATTGAAGTGAAAAAGTAAAAATCGTTGAAAATATTTTCATGGGTGTTACCATTTGCATTTTGAAGTTGTTTCGCAGGAAGTTGTTTTTTTATCTATGTTCTGCAGTAAGCAATGAAAAGCTTGTTATTTACTGCCAAATTCACGGTGATCGAATTTCACGTAGGTCGCTTTAGAACAAGTGTTCGCAACCAAAAAGTGGGAATGTATTTTATTTTTTTGAGTAAACGTGTTTTGAAACCCACCCAAAAATACCCGCCAAACGAAAACATTACTGAAGCTTTTGCAGCAAACACCCAATTTCGCAAATCGGATTTAGTATTTTCTTACCTACACAAGTCGCATATTTTAGGTAAAATAAACGTTTGCCAATCGATCAAACAAGCCATTTGGCCTCTCAAGAAACGCAACAAAGCAAGCGTATTTTTCATCGCATTTACACAAAATTGCCGAACTTTTATGCAAGAGTGATTCATTCATCGCCATCTTCAACACCACAGTTTTAGATATCCAGACATCAAATGACTATGTTCTCAATTTGAAAAAAATCTGATCAGTACAAGGAAGAACTAAATAGAAAAAATCTCTTTTCGGTGCAATGCAAAGTTTTTAATATCAGTAAATGTTTCGGCAGTGTGCAGCGACCTGCCTTGAACAGGACTATAAGTTGGTATAAATCCAGGCAAGTTAGAAATGAAAGTTGTCCGCACACGAACTAAAGCAAAAGGCAAGCGAGCAAGACACCCTGATAAGTTGCAGAGTACAAGCAGATTAGACGGAAACTTGCGCCTGACATATAAACAACAACTGATGAGTAAAAACGTAAAAAAGCTGAAATCTGATGAACCGGGCAAAAATATACAAGAAGCGTCTCAAACGAGAAGCAGTGGAAGCGAGAGTGCAGGGTTAGCTAGCCTATTCGTTTACTATTTCACTGGCCGTTTTTTTTCAACAACACGGCCAGTGAAATATTAAATGAATGGGCTAGCTAACCCTGCGTGGGTAATCGTTTTGTTACAATTCGTGGTATTCATTTTGGAAAATGTCACATTATCTGCTTCGCAAAAATCAGTGAAATGTGTAAATGTTAATATTATTTCGATTAGAGATTATCAAACATAAGCAAAGGAATGGTACGGTTATAATTGTATAAAAAGACTCTCGGTTCCTTTCTGGTTGGACATCATGAAAAAAATGGATGTCCTACGCAAAGGTTCCCATACAGAGCAGTGTTCAAAATCTTGAACATCAACAATCAGTTCTACGATCCAAGTCCTGTTGGTTGCTTTCATTGTAAATTAAATTTAAACCACGGTTAAAAATGTAATTTGACACTGCACTGCCAAAACGTTTGGTCATTCTAATATGAAACGATGTGGTTTATTTTGCCATTAAACTCATGTCTCCACAATAAGAAACCTAGATTTGATGCCAGAGTAGTTTTTTGGTAAATGTCGACTTCACCGATATTATCCTAAGCTAATTAAAATTATACTAATTGTGTTATCCCAGAAGTCAAACGTATTGCTTATGCTTTAACGAATGTTGCACACTTCTGCTCTTGTTGGGAAGTCACAAGTGCCACCCGTTTTCCCATTCACTTTGCGAGATCACTTAAAGCAAATCTTGATGATATACAAGTCTATGTCCGAAGGCGCTGCCATTTGTGGCGACGACATGGCGTGTCCGGTCAGCCTTTACTGTTTTACTTTAAGTTTTGGTGATGGCAACCTTTACTGTTGCGCAAGATGATGTTTGTACCTTCAGCTTTTGCTCTCATTAAAAGCGATGTCAGGTGCTCTTTCCTTTTAACCGGTGCTGATCCATTTGTTTTTATGTTGAGAACCGAAGTTGTCGATGCTGGGAAGTGTGATTCTAAACCTTGTAAAAAGTTAAACATGTGATGCTTGAAAATTTGTTGAATTTGATGTAAATAAGGCTAAAGATTCTTTCACCTTTTTTACAGTGTTTCTTGATAGGAGGTCATAGGACCTGTTTAACGCTTTGGTAAAAACGTATTTTATCGAAGTTTCGTGACTAGGTTATATAAGAAATTGATAAAATTGTTTTGCAAAATTAGATTTTGCTGACAAGAATTTGGCAATGTTTTTATTTATCTCATCTGTTAGGCAATTTTCCATACCGCTAACTCACAACAGTAAACCATTTACCCAACTTTTTCGCATCATGGTTTTACCAAATGAATCAACGACTTTCCTCCAGGAAAGGTTTCCATGCAAACAACTGATTTTTAAAATTCTACAAGAATCTTCTGAGGCTACATTTGCGCTCATCGTTGCACTGCAGTGCAACGTGGATCGACTAAGTTGTGGTTAGAAAGATATGTAATCGAAACATTAATTCGTAAAAGTGACATAAATAACACTATCAAGCAAGAATGATGCTTAATCTTTTTAATGATGATTAATTTCCGTGGAAATTCGCGAAGGCAGCGAAACCGCACTTGCAATAAACACAACTATTTCGCTTGATTTTGTTGTGTGTTCATTATACTTCGTGATCCATGTAGTTATAGGTTTTATGTACACTCTAACAGTTGCGTTAAATATTTTTTTGGATAAAAATAAAATAAAAACTTAAAAACTGGGGCGAATATATCTTTCAAGACATGATGTTTGATCAGGGTTATTAATAAAACAAAAAATTAGAAAAAACAAAAAACTCACGTTAGACGTCTATGAATACAGTTTACATTTTGACTATCCGCGTCACCTGGTATCATGATCGCGTGAATTTCCCTTAAAGCGTTGGATTAAAGAACTATTTCAGAATTTCTTTTGGAAAGTCAAATGTTGCAGTTGAATTTTGTGGAAATGAGACTTGACTGAATGTAACGTTTCGTAGAACGTTTGTTGTACTTTTTTGTGTTTATTTTGATTTTGCAAGTGAGTCCTGGTTTGCTGTCAAGTTTTAAAAGTAAGTGCTATAAAGGTCATGCTTGCAGATGCTGTGAAACCAGTAGATACTTACAAATCATTTTTTTTCAGAAGGAACAAACAAATTTGTATTCACCAAAGAAAATACTATAAACTTGTTTGATACTCGGATCTTGACCTTCACCCAACTTCCAGTAAGTAGGCTGTGCTGATTACGACAAAATTTAGAAGTAATGGAAAGTGGACTTCATCTCGAAATTAAAATGGCTTTACTGTTGCTTGAAAAATGCGGTATTTCGTTTTTCCGTGATAAAATTTTTTTTTTTCAGTTTTCCGACATTTGTTTCAAACTAGGAGTTTGGAACTTGCGCTTTTTTTCACTTCTTTTGCATTTTTCGGATCATGTTTTCTTCAAGGTTTTTTAATTTGATTTTGACAGTAGCATGGTCTCTAATATTTTTACATATTTTTTGCAGTTTTTGTATTCTAAAGCTTTGCACTTTCATATGCAGGTGAAGTCATTTTCATAAACGACAACTGCTTTTTGGTAGTTTGCCCTTTCATTACATCCTGTTGTAGTGCAACTTTAACTTCGGATTGTTTTGCTTCTAAATTACTTTTTGAAAATGTGTGAAACGAAATCAAATGGTTTGGGATGATCAACAACTATCTTCTTAAATAGATTTTGCTGAATGCTATCAGCAATCAGCAAATTTTTTGCTGCGCCACACCTTACAGTAGATTAAAAAATACTTCAATTTAGAACTAACAAGCTTTAAATCTACGTTGAAACATGCATAAATGTGCTTTGTTTGGTTTTAATTTAGTGGAATCTCTGAAGTATTTACGCAGTTTTTAGACGTTTTCAAAATGATTCTGGAGCCTGAGTGTGTTTTGGTCTTTCTGGATTTTAAAAGTTGTTTGCTGAAAATTTTTAGAATTTGGTTGAGATTCGAGTTTTAAGTTCGCACATCTTTTTTCGTTTTTTTCGTTTTTTGTATTCTGTGCGATTGCGCTTGTAACTGCGCATGCAGATGAAATTATTTTCTCAACACCAATATTTTGGTGGCAAGTGTGAGCCTTTTTCATTACTTTCTGCTGATTTAAAACTTCACATTTGCATTGTTTTGTTTTGATACGATTGTTGTTGTGAGATCGAGTGAAGGAAAGTTAAGTGGTTTACGTCTACGCTGATTTCTAGTGTAAAAAATTTACGGTTTTGTTTCGATTGACGTTTGCCGTTTTTTCAAGCTGTTGTTGCAATTTCTTTGTTGAACTGCAAGCATTTTTTCACATACGTTTTCATCTGCAACATCAACAGAACAGTTTTACAAACGAAAAAACTTTTTTTAAACAGAAAGAAAATCGTCAAGATGTGCCACTTTTGGTTATGAAAGCTCATAACTCTTACGTATTTTTTCAACAATTTTTGTTCTTAGAGACATTGAACGTCGTTTCACTGTTGAGGAAATTCCGGCAATTATAATTTTTTAGAGTGTGCCAAGGCTGCCCTATGCGAGGAAAGCTGCGTTTTCAAATACAGTATAAGAAAAATTTGTGAAAAATTCTGATAGGTTGCAATATCGCGTACCGTCTATTTTGATCTAAAGTCACGAAGGTTGTAAGAGTATAACTTTCTCTTATGCATAAGAGTATAACGTTCTCTTATGCAACTTATGTATGTTTTCGGCCAACGGAAAAACGCCTGACGTGAATGCGTTTCTGTGCTTACAAAATGTTTTGAAGTAAACTTATTTATGACTGACGTTGTTGGTATCATTTTGATGTAAGGGTCTAAGCTTTTTTCCTTCAATTAAAAGAAACGTTTTCTTAAAAACAACGATTTGTTTCGATTTGCTTGTATGTTGATAATTGTTACAGGAACTTCCTTACCAGTGCTTGAATGAATGCGTGGTTGCTTGCCAAAACAAGCTGTTCGTGATTTCGTCGGATAAGACCAGAATCATGCATTTGCAACTTGATGTGGATGGAGCCGAATGGGCTGAAATTAAGAGTAACATGGATGACTGGGAAAACATCAAAGCTGTTTTTTGCAAAGGTTGATAATTTTTTTATTATTTTTTGGTAAATATTTTACGAATGTTTTTTTGGTAAATACGTTTGTTTTTGGTAATATGTTTTGATTCCGATTGTTGTTCATCACTGCATGTGAAGGATAATTTGAATCGTTTCTGGACACGTGGCGTGCACAATGTGTAGGTTAGCTGCGTGGTTCAAATCTATGACCAGTCTGGTAGAGCGTTTTCTACTGTTTCGAACACTTTGTTACTATACCTTGTATAGGCTACCTTTAAGACATACCTTGCATACACTTTGTTACTATACCTTGTATAGGCTACCTTTAAGACAGTAAAGTTTGTGTGAACTTCAAACCATTCTAAATAACCATGCCAACAACTATTTTTGGCAGCAAGATTTGCAACGAACTTTATTGCTTAGCTGGAATTGAGATTCTGCAACAGAATTTGCTACCGATTAGAATTTGTATTGTTACAAATTGTAATTTTTATTGATTTGAAACGTAGAACTCAAAAC
>Ga0210059_1009035_pt1 | contig 15621 bp, 11 predicted proteins | sample Ectturendosymbi2_FD_188042 | JGI IMG/M metagenome (GOLD analysis project Ga0210059, IMG submission 188042) | Ecteinascidia turbinata endosymbiont from Florida, USA - Sample 2 (SPAdes) (version 2) | ecosystem: Host-associated > Tunicates > Ascidians > Unclassified | place: Key West, Florida... | reverse complement strand
TACAGGACTGATGATGCGTTGGAAAACGCGAAACTAGTTTCCCCGTCAATAAACTGTGACTGATTTACTTGCCGCCATCTTTGTGGCCTTTAACTATGAAAAATAGATACGCTTGCAAGTTTTAATCTTCGCAGAAGAATGAAAGCAGAAAGTAGGTCGAATTCTGAGAAGCTTGCCGCAAGGCTAAAGTTTGTTTACTGACGCTGAAATAAGTCTCACTCTTACTTTTTTTCGTTCGTGGTGTCTTACGCATGGGTGATCCATGTGACATGGCGCTTGACGGTGACATGAATAACTTTCCTAGTAATGCACGAACTTCAGTATTTGTAGAAATTGTCCTACACCATCAATTTTGTCACTAGCAGAGCAAATGAATTAAGTATTTATAGTTCAGATCAATGCAAACACAACCGGTTTATAACGCTTATTTGTCAACTTCCCAAATTGCTTTTCTGCTTCGATGCACTGTGTCCTACATTGCTTTCGTGTTTCGGAGCTTGGCGCAATGGCGATTTCATCGTTTCTGAGCCGGTTAACCGGTCGCTTTGTTCTATGAGATCAGCTGCAGCTTCGGCTCCACGCAGCAACCGGCAATTGCGAGCTATCTTTAGCGCAGCCTCGAATTTCACCTGAAACGTGGATGATGTCAGTCTGAACTCACCCAGGGGCGTAGTGAGGTTAGATGGCGCGCGGCAGAAAGCAAGTTTGGCCTCCCCGTGTTTGATTTTGAATCCTTTCGGAAGCAAATGTGCTGCATTAAAAAAGTACTTGTGATATTGTTGTGACATTTCGGCTCCCCTCGCAGTCATTCGTCGCTTCCTCAGTGATTTGGCGCCCCCGTAGTGAATTGGCAGCCGGGGAATTGTGCCCCATTGCCCTTCTCGTTACGCCCTTCCACTCACCAGAGTATTTATTGCGGTTTGGACAGGTTTGAAAAGCAGAGCCTGTAATATTTTGAAATTATTTGCAGCTTCTTTGCGCTGTGTCCAAGTACAAGTTCTTACTTTATTGAAATTCTTGCAAAGATAGTTTGTTTCTGGCCACATTTACAAAACACAAAATCATTCTTGGGCGCTTCGTTGATTTCTTGAATAAGAACCTTAGCCAAAACGTAAGCTGAAGCAGACAGATCAACGATGGATAACTACATTAATTTTCGAAATTGATGAAGGGAGACTTACTATCAAATGACGATTTACAAATCCGATCAAAAATATTTGTTACAAGACGCATCCAACGTAAAACCCTGCTTGCTTTCCACGGTCACCGTTGTATTTTTTCCAAGATTACCTATCTGTTGCGCCTTTTATCAGCATCGATTCGTTGCACTTTGGAACGACCCTGGAACTCTAAAAATACCTATCACATGGAAAGTATTGCAAGCAAATTATTGTGTGCTGCCACGAAGTTTGTAAAGTGTATAGGTTGGGGAAAGATTTCTTCAAATGTCTGGAAACGTGGTTTGAAAGATCATTTCGGGGTATTTCATTTTATGCAGCAATACCGTCTTTTTCTGCAAAACATTTTTTTCCGAAATGTTGTGATCTCGTTGCAAAATGAGCCAAATTTTGTGTTGTTCTATTTGTATGACAAACAAACCGGATAGGTCTCGATTGATACTTTAAACGTGAACACATTCCAATTCCAAACATTGTCATTCTTTTCCAATGATCGCCTAACTAACCAACATTGCTTTTGCTTTTCATAGTTTGGAATTTTGGAAGACTGCCGGTGTTTGAAAAGCTTGTTGTGGGTGTTTGAATGAATTTACCACACTAGTATACAGTTGTTAAAGAAACATAATACTTTCACTCATTTACTCATCCGTTGTTGAAGGATTTCACTTCGGAACACTCCAATATTCACTGGAAACTGTGGTTCATTAAAACAAAAACTGATTTTTTTCACTGCTAATGATGTCGATATAACTGACAGACAGTTTTTGAAAGCATTTTGCACACGATGTGTGTGTCTATTTTGAAATACTAGGCTGATGTAGACATTCACAATTTCAAACGAAACCATTTGTGAATCGCAAAAATTTCATTCCCAGTCGTCGATTGTTCAAGCAGATTTTCTCTAGTTCAGAAAAGAATTTTCAATCGTAACGTGAGCCTATGTAACGACGATGCTTGCCATCAAAGCGTGAAGTATTTTCCACGGAGTTTACAGCTGAATACCAGGCCGAGCTCGATTGAAACAGCTGCAAAATCTTTTCATCCTTTCCCTGACGTGTCGACTACATTAAGTCTTTGACAAGCCTATTCAAAATAGTATTAATCTTTATCCATTGTCTTTCTGAAAACATCGAAGTGGTTGCAACAAATGAATTTGTTTTCTTTTGAGTAGACTTTTCATTAATACTTAAAAAGGTGGAATTTTCTATAATTGACTATTTTCAAAGTGTCAAAATCCATTATGACATGACACAAACGTCTAGGCATAAGAGTTAGTAAACTTAATTTTAGTATGTTGTATTAATTCACCATAAAATTGTTCATATTTTATTGGTAGTTTCCGTATCTGAGTGGCTTCAAAAATGTTTTTTTCAACAATCTTCACTTTCTCATCGAAAGCAGAACATTGCTTTAGTTTGACAAGCACTGCTTTAACCTCAATCTAGGCATAAACATCTTGCAGTATTAACATTGCCACTCACAATGCAATTAAATCTAATCTTGAAGCTTCAGCGCAATATAAACGAGGAAGTATTCAGTGGACCATCTTGCCAATTCCCTGGTTGTGTCTATATTGTGTTTCACCTCCACAGTTTGAGCATGACACTAGATTCAATTCACCAGTTATCGGCCTGATGAACGCTTACTATGTAATGAATTTCACTGAAATATAAATTTTTTGTTCTGCTGTTGACGTCAACGTAACTGAGAGATATTTGTGAAGAAACATCCTCTGCACAAAGTTTATGTCATTTTTAAATGCTAGAGTGAAATTTGTGGACAAAGTTCAGAGGAATGAAATCGTCTGTTAATAGCAAAAATTTTATCTTTTGGATTAATGCTGTAGTCAACTAGCCACGTAACTTTCTTCGGTAACTACGTGATTCTCTCGTTCCATTCTTCAGCAAAGAATTTATCAATTGTAATATGAGTCGAGTTAACGGCCATTCGTGCAAACAATGCGAAGTAATAGTCCGCAGAGTTTCGTAGCTGAACACTGAGGCCGTGTTCGATTCAAACTGTCGAAACAAACCTTTCTCCTTTCCTTGCAGTGTCCGTCGTACGCAAGCTGTGGGAAATCCCTATTATGTTGTTCCATTCTATGGTAGGCCAGGGGTTACCATAGAACAGTGGTTCCCAACCTTTATACGATGTCGTACCACTTGTGCACCCCTTATTGTCAACGCGTACCACTTCTTCCACAACTAATTTCATCGAATTTTAGTTTATTCAGAAGAACAATATACATTCAAATAACAATAAAAGACCACAACTAAATTCAATGAGATTTTTGTTTACTTTCCACCAATTGGTCGAGGCGTGGCCTTAAGCTGCTAACAGCAAATTTTATAATGCTACGAAGCAATAGAAATAGCAAGCTACAGGACAATATATTTATTTAGAAACAAGGTCCACTACCTAAACTAGAAAGGTGTGAATCCAGTTTTTTTTTGAAAAAACGGAACTTAGTTGCGAACCACCTGGAAGACCTTTGCGTACCACAGGTTGGGAACCCGTGCCGTAGAGTTTAGGAAAAGTTTACCACCAGTATTTTTTAAATGCGTGAATTTTCATGACGTCGGTTAGACTTTACATGAATTCAGTAGGGCGGACTTTTCTATTAATCACCATTTTCATAATGACTTCATCCATTAGCATTACTCAAACTGCCAACCTATTTTTATTGTGCAATTTTGCTGCATCACAAGCATCTTACAACTTTGTTTACTGTTTACGGAATTTTAGTTGGTTCATAGTTACAGTTTTCCAGTCTGTACTTTCACATCGTCAGTAGAACATTGCTCTAGCCTCGACCTATGCACAAATACACCATTTACTTTTCCTCTGGCAATATTTACATCATCTGTTCACATTTCAGTGCAATGCAAACACAAATTACCTTATTCCCGTCTTGCCAAACCCCTCAAATTCTTATGTTGCATTGTGTTGCAGCACCGCTACTCGGGAGGTGACACATGATTCGTTTATCATGTTTGTGAACATAGCGATGTCATTATTTCTGAACTCGTTAACCTCTTGTTTGTTCGATCAGTTTTTCTACAACTCAGTCACTGGTCAGTGTGCACTGTTTTTAACGGAGCGTCGCATTCCATTGAACATGTGGTTGTAATTGTTACTCTTCACCAGAATGCTTATTTCAGTTTGCCTCAGATATTTTTGTCGTGGGCCTAGCAATCATTGACATCAAAAACGTTTCCCAACCGTTGCTATGCTATACGCCATGCAGAATATTCTGTAATGCCATGTAATGTCAAACTGACTTAAATCAAACAAGTGTGTAAAACAATCCATGAAAAATTCTTCGGAAAAATCAACGTTAGTAGAACTAACATTTCGCAGTCTCTGAAAAAATTAACGTATATAATCAATCTACTTTAGACTAAGAGGCTGAGATAACATTTCTGAAAATTTGAACCAACTTGAATAACTTTTCTGAAGGTTGACTTTGGAAAAGTTTTGTTTTTGTTCATTTATTTATTTTATTTTACGAAAAATAACGACGGGCCAGAGCCTGCAATGCCATCTGCCGATACCAGCAGCAATACAAAAATATGATGACAGAATGTTAATAAATACTGTAAATGTACTGAAAGAAGTTACATTAATGAATAAACACGCTAAAGGAAGTTTGGTAATAGAACGCTAATAGTTAACGTTTGCATCAAATAGTTAACGTTTGCGTCAAACGTTAATAGTTAACGTTTGTTTTATTGTTTTGTTGATGCAAATGTTAGAACAGCTTGCATTACTTTCAAATGCAGCCATATTTTCACTTTTCTGACACACAACCTAAATCCACAAAAAATAACAAAACAAAGACTAAAAACTGCATAAACAACAAAGCCAAATCCGAGTACGAGCTAGTGAAGGTATGTGTATTGTGTTCAGTGTGGAACTTCAAAGCTGGCATTAGTTCATGTGCTACACTACAATGATTCAATATTACGTTACAGTGAAATGCATAAACATTTGCTCAATCAGTAGTTTTCATACTAAAACAAGTATGTATGTTGATTATCGCTTGAAGTCAACATGCCTTACTCCTTGCGCAATTATTATTTAACACAATGGTGATCACAATAGCCTCTTCTGGCTCCCTACAAACAGCCTAACAGATGTGCGGCTGACGTACTAACCTTCCACTATTCGCCACACCCCAGTGCTATTCTTCATAAGGGGCTTCCCTGTTTCTACTCACGCGGCGGAAGTTTCGCGGTTTCCGCAATTGCCGATTCGTGCAACAAACAATAGATTTATCAATGGCGAGAGTTGGCAGAAAGTTTTTAGCTGGGCAGGTTCCTATACAAGTGCTTCACAGCAGAATTCACTTCAAACAAGATTATAGTGGCCTGAAGAACAAGAAACGCATTTCGAGCAAAACAATTGCTTCGAAGCGACATCAAAGGTTTGCAGGCCTGACTTACAATGTCGTCTAAGTTATAATCGCTTTTTCGTAGTTTACTTCGTAAAGATTGTAGCTGATCAATCCAAAGGCAATTTTGATCGAGTTCTGTACGTGTTTGCAAGCGACTTCAAAACCTCCCTGACTTATGTACGTTCATGTTACTGGCAAAACGTTTTGCATAAAAAAGCCGCAAAATTAATTTTCTTCTTGCAGGAAACTTCATTATTTTCCTGCGCACTGCACCGTCGTGGTCACCAGCAATGGAGCTACTCTCAGAAGATGTGAAAAACATTTCGCTTTTAATGTTTATCATCTGGCTTTCTGTACAATCTGTAACTGTTCGCACTCACGGAAGATCGCGGGGAACGCATTCGCGACATGTGATGCTTTGATTGATGTTACACATTATAATGTGTTGTGGAAAGTTTGTTTCTTGAACTTGCGTTTGGAAACCCAACTTATTCAACAAACTGGAAACGCTGCTGGCGTATGTGGAATTTGGAAAGTGTCAGATGCTCATATTGTGGAACTGTGCATTACAATACTTCAAAGTGCTGTGTTCCGCCCTTTGTTTTGTCTGTACTCAATGTCATTGACTTTTTCACATTGAAAAAATTGTTTTGAACTTTTTTTGCCGCTTTTGACATTTTCGCCAACGTAACTGAAAACCCGATCGAACCAATCGCATATTTGTGTGAAATGTTTTCTGCCGCAATTTGAATTTGGTTGCTTGGTTTACCAGTTAATTTGCAGTATTTGTCAATATTTGCAAGAATTTAATACTGGATGCTTATAGTTTTATCTGATGCGTATTTTTGACAGAAAGTTTGTTCGAGATTTAAACTACTGTAAATTGCATTGCATTTTGCAAAGAAATATAATATAACGACAAAAAATTCTGGTACGCGATAAAACTTCACGTTGGGCAGTGTTTCCTCTAAGAAAATTTTACACTGAGAAAATTTTTGTTTTATTGCGCACGAGAATTTTAAGGCTGAGTTAAATGAATTGCAAACATTGTTAATTCTTAGAATAATGTAGGGTTACGATGACTTCATCAGCAAAAATGATGACAATTTACGACATTGACTTGACTGTATTATCTACACTTGACCAGGCGAATGAAAATACTGATATGTTTTGAGCATTGAAATAAGACCTCCACTTTGGACAATCTTCGTGTCAAAACACACAAATCAAAAACTCATTTACTTATCCTTTTTATCCCATGAATATTGTACAGTTTCTTTAATTTCTGAAACAGTGTAAAATCACCTTAACTTTCTTGCATGAAACATGTTTAAAATTGTACGTCAGTTTCACTAGACAAGAGGCTGACTCAACCATAAAGGTGTCTTTTGCGTTAAGAGCAAAATATTTGACCATTTGTCATGTGTCATCATTTTACAATTAATTGCCATTTATTTACGAATGCACACAAGTTTTGCTATTGGTCAAACCGTTTAGTTTCATCATTAGCAACGTTTCTTCAGAGCAGATACTGCTCACATTATTCAATGTTTTCTCATTCACTTAATTGCAACAGAAGCATCTACAGTAGTTAAAGCATTTAAATTCAACACACAAAGTAGTTCATTAATGCATATATGCAAGAAATATTGATGCAATAAAGATACATTTGACATGAATTAATCACATTCACGATCTTTGGCTTCTTCGAGTTTCTTGCTGTAGATTTTACTTCGCTTGATATGTATATCTGATTTTCTGTCTTGAATCGTTGACTTGACAGTGGCCATTCCCGATATAGCTTCAGGAATTGATGCTTTGGAGTTCTCAATATTCTTAACTTGCTCATAAAAAACAGCAGCCTCAAATGATTGCAAATGTCTTAAATCGAGTTCGCTCAGAGAATTTCAAAAAACGTTTCAGAGCAACAAATAACTTACCGATGGACATCAACTGTGAACTATGATTGTAAAGCTGGGTACATCTCAAGTATCCTTGGCAAGCTAGGATAAAGTGATAGTCACCTCTTTACGCTGTGAAAAAGACGTTTTTAGTTCAATATAGTCAGCTGCAATTTGCTATTGGTGCTTGGGGTGGTGTTGACATAACAACCCTAGACCATTTAAGTTTATTACAAAACAAGATAAAACTAGAGCCATGACAAACAGCTCTTTCAGGACAAAGATAGGATGACTGCATAAAATGTTCAACCTTCCTAAGGTGGATGATATTTATAGCCTTGAATTAGGTAAAATCATGCTTAAATTTCACTCTGGCAATCTTGTTGAAAACGTCAACCGCCTTTACACACCTGAAAATCAAGTACACTGTCGTGCAACGCGCAGTGCAACTAGGGGTGCATATTTTTAGCAAAAGGCCCACACCAAATATCGAAAAAGGTCTTTGAAGCATCTAGGCCAGGGGTTACCAACCTGGGGTACATGTACCCCCAGAGGTACATTTGCCTATCCGAAGGGGTACATTTTGGGTGAGCACTAGAAGAGACAAATATGTTTACATATTATTGCTTTCCAAATATTTATACATATCAGTGAATATTATTTTCAAAAATCATTATATGCTTATTGTTAAATTTATCTATGAATAATCATGAAAAAATATTTTGTCATAAGAAATATTAGGGGTAAATGTTCATCTGTCGGGGTGCTGAAGGGGTACATGGTTAGAGAAAGGTTGGAAACCCCTGATCTAGGCCTTAAGATCTGGGACAATATTCATCCCTCTCTACACGACAGCTCTCCGCTCACATTTAAAAAAGAGTACAGAGATGTACATAACTCTGCATATGATGACAGATAGTATGGTGCTGAAACATGGAGTTCTTTACGTCAAACGTAGTCCACTTCATCTTAAGTACAACCCACATATTTTTCAAGTTGCACATTCCCCTTTGAGCATATTCCCTTCTCCCATAGCTATCTTTATCCCATACTTTTCTTAACGCTATTGTACATATTCCCATTCTTTGCACAACTAGGTTGTGTTTGCTTGACTAGGTTTTGATTGCTTTGTTTTTCGTTTGTGTATTTGTGATTTGGTTTTCGTGTTGTTGCTGGTGTTCTTTTGTTTTGCAGGAACAGAACGTCATTTCCCAGTATTCCTACAGACTACGTCTGGTGAACAATGAATTTCGAAGGCTACATCGCTGCAGATTTGATTCCAAGTAAAAAAAACGTTCTCTCTCGTTTCAACTTGCAATGTCATTTTCCTAGTAATTATTGTTTACATTTGCACCATGTTTTCTTTTTCATACTAAACATGTATGACATAATGTTGTACACTTTGGCATTTTTTAGGATTAATCGTGTTGGCGCTAATGCGGAATGTCATGAATGTGCACAAACTGGTATGAAGGATTTCAGAAAGCTTGGAAAAAAATGAAATTTGTTCAAATAAAATGTCTTTGTTTGAATTAAGGAGCAACAGGTTTTGACATAGAGCTTTTTTAGGTGACCATTTCGGGTTTTACGTTCAGCATCTTCGATTTTTGTTTTGACTGTGCTTAAAGTATTTTCAAACATTAAATCAGCAATGCTGAAGAAATATGTGTTGAAATAGGATTTACTGCCTTTCTGGTATGACTGCCATTTACAAAATATCGATCGAAATCAATGCAACATCAATGCGAAACGTTCGGTCCCTTGATGATGTTTTCAAACAGGAAGGCCGTTCCTAATTACATTAGGGATTGAATTACGGAAATTGTAAAGCATCGTTGCTCGATAATTGAAGTTTGCTCGTTATGTGTTATGAAAGGTGTGCTTGTTGGGGACTTAACACAGTTGCAATACCGTAAATTATATTAATAACGGTTACAAAAGCTAAGACTAACTGGCTTTGAAATCTGGTACAAATGCAAACAGGATCCTGAGTTCGATAAATGAAACCCGATGTCTGAGTTGGTTCATTTTGTTCCTTTTCCTAATATCGGTGTAGCGTGGAACGCATGCACGTTTTCCTTTTTCCATATATTTATTTCATGTTGAACAAACACTGTTCACTGTTATATGACATAAACTTAACAAACAAATAAAGTTTAGGATTGTCCCAATGGTAATAGAATAGGAGTGCAATCTTTACGGGCCGTGTCAATAAAAACAACAGCATCTTTGTTATGAACACCATTCCGAATTACAAAAATTAAATTAAGACCACGAAGATTATTATTCTCATCCAATGATCGTCTAAACGGTTTTGCCATTACAGTTTAAGTTAACACATTTTGTAATAATGATCGAGTATTTCCCTGTGTTTGAACAGCATCTTAAGAGGTGTTTGAGTGAACGTAACTTACTGGTACACAGTGGTTGATGAGACACAACAAATTTTCACTCGTTTGATAATTAGTTGTTGAAGGATTTCATTAAGAATCTGCTCATTCCATTACTGCGTTTCACAAAGACAAGAAACGGTTTTGTTTATCGTAATGACATTGATATAACTAACATGTTTTTTTTTATAAAAAAAGCTTATACTCGACGTTTATATCTTCTATAACAGGGGTTCCCAAACTTGGGTATATGGAGCCCAGGGGTACATTTGGTACAGTTAATGTTAACAACAGAAAAAATGTTTAGCATACATTATTTATTTCCAAAAATTCATACCTATATCAGTGAATGCTGTTTTCAAAAATCATTGCATGCTTATTGTTAATGTAATATCTTTATAATTAGTCATGATCGAACATTTCGTGACAAGTCGAACAGTGCCATAAACAGAAATATTAGGGGAACATGCTCATGTGGAAATACTGAATGGGTACATTTTCAGAGAAAGCTTGGGAACCCCTGTTCTATAAAATGCTAGGTTGAAATTGTAGACAAATAAACGAAACCATTGATAAATCAGAAAAATGTTATCCTCGGGATTCAGTGATATGATTGCTTGACCACGCGGAGTTTCTGGATCTCGAGTTCAGCAAAGAATATTTCAATTGTAACGTGAGACGGTGTTTGTGGACAACCCGAAGTAATTGTCCACAGTGTTTGTAACTGAATTACAAGCTGCGTGCGATTCAAAGAGTTGCAACGTGCTTTTCTCCTTTCGCTGCAGTGTCTTCGAAATCTCCCGGCAAAGTTGTCGAAACACATTGGAGAACTCGGTTTCAACAAAGTATTGCTCAACTTACATTGTCCTTTCAAAAAAACACCACAGCTGCAACAAATGGTTGTTGTTTTCATTCGCTTGAGTGGAATTTTCATTATTTCTTAAATGGGTGGTTTCTTCTATAAAAACTGTTTGCTCTGTGACAAAATCCACCACAATTAGGCAAATCACGAGGGATGAAAACGAATCCTACGAGAACATTCGATTCAGCAATCGCCCATGCTACAATTTTGCAGGTATTCCTGTCTACGCCTAAGCCCAAACGCTTCAAGAAGTTGTCTTTTAGAACTCCCTAGTCCTATAATTGAAAAGAACCTTGGAAAATTATGAGAAAGCGAAACTCTGTTACTCTTTCGCAAATTGGGTCGACGTATTAACTCTATGTTTTGTTAAAATCTGAATCGACTTTTTTGGAAATAATCGCCTTTCATATTCCTTTTCACATCTTCTGAGTACTTCCATGGTAAATTGCAAGAGGGCCATCTGTTAAAATAGTGATGAACTATCTCTTAACTGTATTAATTCCACAAACCAAGTTCCTACCGAAACAATATGTTTACGCGTTGCCTTCAAAACGCGACCATAACCTACAAAGCATCTGAAAAATTGGACACACTGAAAGCGATTTTTTTGAATAATCTACGTATATTGAGAGGAACAAATGTCGATAAACAAACTTGTGCAAGTGACTTTCACACATTAGGGTAATAGCAGGCTTGGCCATGGAAATGGGAGTCCCATGGGAATTGCATGGTATGGACAGTGGATATGAAACTTGTCACATGAACCATCGTTGGTAATTTCACGTCAAATAGCAGGAATGTTCTGAAGTTGAACATCATTATTATCTGCTCACAGTTCGGTGCGTATTACAGGTAAAGGCTGAATTTATGAAGGTTTGATAGTAGAATGATTGCACTTCAAAAAGTTGACATTAGGGTAACTTGCGAATTTTTGAAGGTCGTCAACATGCTTTGATAGTGATGCGCAGTTTTGCCATATTTATGTTTTCATTTTGCTGCAAACGATTCATTTATTTTTTATCTTTTGCACAAATCAGACGATTGGACGGTATATTCGTCACCTTTGGCAGCAGTGTCAATTTCGAAACGTCGTGGTCTCTATTGAAACTTTATACACAGAAATGCGGTGTAACACGTAATCTGCTCGGAACACGCTGTTATAATCTGAGAACAAAGCTGTTGAAACATGTTGCAAAACTTGAATGCCCAGCCATTTGTTTACGCAATAACACGCTCATCAGTCACTTTGCTTTGCAACTTACGAAACGTAACATAATAAACACAGTCAAACTACATGAGCATAAATGTGCAGTTACCGTGAAAGTGAAAAATGGGTGCTTTCTCGCAAAGGCATATTTTCAGTGTCGAACGTCGAAAGTGGATTGGCTTATGTGTCACATAGCAAAGATTCAATATTAATTTGCCAAGAAATATATAAACAAATGTTAAGTCAGTACTTTGCGTGTGAAAATGAGAATGAATTTCAATGATTGCTGAGGACAACAGTTCCTCCACCGTGCACAAAAATTATTTTTAACGCTGACTTTCCCAATGTGTCTCAGTGGTGCTCACAATAGCTTCTGGATCTTTACAATCAGGTGTGCGCCTGAAGTACTTACCTTGCACTCAGCGCCACTCCCCTGGTCAATCCTTTGTGAGAGGGCTTCCCCTTTCTTTCTCACGCAACGGAAGATTCAGCTTTTCTTCAAATGTAGATTCTTGCAACGTACAATAGATTTATCGATAGTGGGAGTTGCCAGAAAATTTTAGGTGGATGTGTTTCTAATAGCAATAGAGCCGTTTGCTATATAAGTGTTTCGCAACAAAACTCTCTTCACACTGGATTAGAGTAATCAGAAGAACAAGCCATATATTTCAAAGAAAGCAATTGCATCAGCTGCACTGAGACACAAGAAACGAAATAGCAAAGATACGAAGGTTTGTAGACTCATGTAAAGCACGAGACGCTTTGATTATTATGTCGATCATTGTGTGCTGTGTACAGTTTGTTTCTTGAGCTTGGGTTCGGAAACTCTTCAGCGTTTTAGTGATTTTTTATCACGTGACAATTAATCACTGACATTTAGTCACTGGATAGTTCATTAAAATGGTGTTAGTCACGTCTTCATATCTTTTTCAAGTCCTTTCATAAAAGTTCACAATGTAGGGTGATGGCATTGAAAAAGTGCCTGTATTCCGTTATGCCAAACTTCGATAGAGTTCGTTGTTCTTGCAATCCTTTCAGACGCAGTTTCGAAATGATTCCATCTTTCTACTGGAAAGATGGCAGGACCATAACGTTCACTGCGTCCTGGCCGTCGTCGGTCTCGAATATACGCATGTTCAAAATACGCTAAAAGCTCTGGCATCTTTTCGTGACCTGGCTGTCAGCTAATATCAAAAAACATCAGTAACGTCGGACGAAGGAACCATAGCTAAAACAGGTAAGCAGCGAAGAGCCAATCTTAAGTTCATTCTTTTCGTGGTCTTATTTCATACCAATTTCGTTAACTTTTCGCATAACACTTTGTGTCAAATGAAAATAGTAACCCGTAACTGTTGCACTTGGAAATGCTGATCTAAAAGCATCTACAGCTGCGCTCTGAAAATCTAGCAGTGTTCTCCCGCCAGGAGAAGCCAAAATAATCATTTTTTTACTTCATTCAATTAACATGCGATCATACACAACCTGAATCTTTTTCTGTACAAGACATTAAAAAGCGGCAGGATTTGTGCCACGAGCGAGTTCCAAATGTATTGTGTACAATTAGAAAACATGTACAGTATTGCGTAGAAATGTGCGTGTTGATCTGCCTCGTGATAAAGAGTCTGAGGGATTAAATGTCTGGGTGTTTAATTGTCTGTGTGATTAACTATCTAGTGATTAAATGTCAGTGATTAATTGTCGCGTGATGAAATGACGAATGATTAAATGTGTGTACACCCTCTTCAGAAAACCCATGACGGTGTCATCTTCCAAATTTCCAAAGATTTAATACCCTATTTTTTTAGCAGAGCGTTTAAATATTTGAAAGTATTTAGTTCCGCTCTTTGATTTCGCTGTTCTCAATCTCATGTACTTTTTTACATTGAAAATATGTTTTGAGCTTGATTTATTAATTTTTGTGGTGTTTCCGGCTTACATAAAAACCCAATCAAACCTACCGCATATCTGAGTGATATGTTATGTGCCGAAAATATGTTTTTGTTTAGTTAGGTCTCCAATCCATATGAAGTGTTTGTAAAATGTCTTTGCTCGACGTAGAAAGTTTTGCTCATTGCGCGTTTCGAAAAAAATTTTGTTAGAGATTTAACCTCAATTGCATGATGGGATTTCATGCTGCAAATTTGTAAAGTATTAAACTAAACATTTTGGTATCTCACAAGCTGAACCTGCTGGTTATGAGATGCGAATGTTTTGTGTGTGTAAAACATACTTTCCAAACTTCTCAATTTTTCAAGTTTTGACAATTTAAATCCACCCGATGTTGGCGGGGATTGATTTTCAGGTCCTGTACTTTACTGACAATAATGTCTTTGTTGCAAACAATCGGGATAACCACTTTGCAGCCTATCTTACCACTCTACATATTGCTTACCGGTAGATAAAAATTCTTTTGCAGAAACAAATTTTATTCTAAGCTTAACTGTGAATTACCCTAAACACAATACAGTACTTGCAAAAAGGTTTTGTCAAATATATTTATTTAATATCACAAACAGTAAGAGCTTGAATATGTAGAACTTGGGGAACAAGGCCACTAAGTAATTTTTGTGCAATTTTATGTGATAAACACAGGAAAAAATTATTTTTTTTTATCAGGATTGCTATACGTTTCCAAACTGAGTGTTAACCACAATCCTGTATTCGTGAAATAGTGACAAGAGCCGTGATGTCTGAAAGATCAAGATAAAAGTACATTTATCATTTTGGTTTGCTGAATTGAAAGAAAGAAAATATTGAAACAATTTTGTTCATGTTTCAATAAACTGTTTTGTCTGTTCAAGGGCATTTGATGAAGAGGAGAAATGTGAAGTCGGTACTGTTCAAGAAGAACTTCTTCCAGAGCGGGATATGGTTATGGCAACTTCCTTTAGTCAAACCGTCATGAGCAATAATCTTTGGACAGTTCACGAACGTCATGATGAAGTTCATGAGTTTACGCTGAACTGGCAAACGCAGCAGGATCAAACGCGAAGTGCTTCTGAGAAACGCATGACCACAGCATATGAAACGATGGCTCTTTCATCACCCGTACATGAGGAAACAGACACTGAAGATGTTTCTGCAACTGGCGTTTTTCACGTTTCGCTAACTGACAGTGCAGAGGAGATTGGAAATGACAGAAGTTCGATTCTCTCCCACGATACTTGACAACAAGCAACTGGCCATATTCAGTCAAGGGTGCATCAGATTGCTCCGAGACTGTCGAACTTGAATTCGTGGCCTGTTGATCAAATGGCTTCAGATGACTAAGTGCACGACACCCACAATGATTTTGTGGAACTGAATCCACAGCCAAAACATTGCAGAAATTAAACTGCTCAGGTGCATCTGCTTCAAAATGAGACAATGCAACTCATGCCTCATTTATAGAAGATCATGTTTTAAATTACTACTGGCAAAAAGAACTTCAACGAAATGTGAAAACTGAAAGCATCAGATGCTCTATCAAACTTTGTATTTTGTATCTGCTTGCTATGAAAGCTTTCTTATTGTTAACTTCATCTTTATTTTCGCTAGCATGGCGTCATTTTCTATAGAACTTCACAGACCTTACTTGATACAGCGCGCTCGGTAGAATGTATTTCGTCTGCTTTCCCACATTTTCCTCATTTAAAGTTCAAGTCGTATTTTGTTGAAAATATTATACTTTCTCTGCCATTGGTCTTG
>Ga0210059_1009034_pt1 | contig 15621 bp, 11 predicted proteins | sample Ectturendosymbi2_FD_188042 | JGI IMG/M metagenome (GOLD analysis project Ga0210059, IMG submission 188042) | Ecteinascidia turbinata endosymbiont from Florida, USA - Sample 2 (SPAdes) (version 2) | ecosystem: Host-associated > Tunicates > Ascidians > Unclassified | place: Key West, Florida... | reverse complement strand
GTTGCTTCGAACAGATCAATCACTTGCGTGATTATCGGCTTGTTTTAGGAAGAAATGGCCTACAAACCGGATTTTCATGCTTGCAGCGCTATCCTAGATAGTTTCGCGATAGTTTTTTTTTTTTTTATTGACAAACATTACATTTCGCAATATTATCGTTGACCAACAAGCAAAGTTTGTGCTTCTTTAAGCCTATGTTGTGGTGAAGGTGATTGCTATTTTGGGTGTGATAAACCGTATACCTGCAGCTATACCCATACACAGCGTTATGGATACCCCGCATTTGCGCATATCTTGACTCACTCGGTAAATTTGGTTTTCGGGCCCAAGTCGGACTTCAAAAATATGTTGGACTCGGGCCAGTGTCGTGCTTGTGATTTCGGGCTCGGGCCGGGTTCGGGCTTCAAATTGAGGCTCATTTACACCTCTGCGCCGTGGACCAACAGTCCCTTCCTATATCGTTTAACCGTTAGGTACAGGTTAGCATAGCCCAGGCATTTTGTGCCTTTCAGCACATCAAACCACAAGGGCAAACGTCACTGACTTTCAGCACATCAAACCACAAGTGGAAACGTCAAAAGTGGTGATAAACCGCCGTTGCTACAACACAGAAGCGTAATCCATTCTTTATTGGGCCACAGGCAACACAATCTGAAAGCAAAGTCGCAGGACATGTTAAATGTGCCCACGGTCTGCGTTTGGCCCGCGAGACACACTTTGGACACCCCTGCACTCAGTGTGGTCGGACTAAAAATGTGCTGCAGCGCAGACGAAAGAAATTACGCGCAAAAACCAGTCTGCACACTATCGACTAAGTTCGATCACGACCGAATATCTGCTTTTTTCGAGAGTGATGCAGCAATAGAAAAAGTTCAATTTAGAAATTAACTTGGATATTTTGACATGCCCTGCAGCACGCGGAAAAATTTACCCAAGAATGCGGTTCTGTCATGAAAGGCCGCGAATTCGATTTGTGTGTGTCACAACCTTACAGGAAACTTCACTGAAGCCCAGTTGTTAATCGTACAGTAACCGTCGCGATCGATTTCGTACTGACACTGCAAGCAAGCGAAACGGTTCTATGAAGAACGGGGTATTTAAAGTATTAGTGAAGTAAAACAAACGTTTGTTTGAATTATATGACTTTAAGCCACCCACAAATATAAATATATCTATTCTTTGCTTGTCTTTTGCCAACGTACAGTGAGCAGCAGCTCCATTTGTGACTAAACAAGCTCCATTTGTGACTAAACAATACAGTGAGCAGCAGCTCCATTTGTGGCTAAACAATACAGTGAACAGCAGCTCCATTTGTGACTAAACAAGCTTTCCTGCATGTTGGAACACCTAAAGCTCTGCAATGCGATTACCGTCGGGTCATTGGGAATGCACCATTGGCTGATTTTCAGTGCAGAACGTTCTCAAACAAACCCTCAATTGTTTGTCAGGCGAAGAACATCGAACAGTTTGGAGTTTTGATGGGAGCAACATCACTACTGTATATATAGCTTCACCCTCCTCCACAACAGGTAAGGTATAATGTACTTGGAACGTTTGTTGCACTATTATCGAAAATTTAGTTTGACTCAGCGAAAATAAAAATTCAGCAATGCGCTGAAACAGCAATGAACATGGAAAACCCTTTTCTTCTTCAGGCGGAAAATTTCAATATCAGTCAGATCAGCACCCTGGAGAAACAACGCAATTTCGTAGCTCTTATACAGGTGCGTATCACCATTTTGTTTGATCGTTAAAAATTTTCAAAACGAGAAGTTGCGCTACAAAAAAGCTGGAAGTGCAAGCGTTCCACTTGTACTACTAAAATAGACGGTCCAGCAGGCCGCGTCCGGCCAGCCGACGAGTATAATCCGGCCCACAAAATACTTTCCACATTTTTTTCAAGCACCACGTTTCCCACCGTGGACATCAGTGTAACAGCATTGGCTGCCGCCTGTCGCTTGCTCACTCGTCTGCCGCACCAGCACTTAGCTGCAATCAGCGCTACAAAAATGTAAACGAAATGGTGCGATTTCATTGTCATTATTGTAATACAATACACGTTAACAACCAATTTTGCATAGGTCACGTAAATCGCACTGTATCCGGCCCTCCAGTAGCCAGACAGTCGCGAATGGGGACGTCGGGAAAAAAGATTGGCCACCTCTGCTTTCCACAAAAGACATCTTAAAATTAAAAAAGTTCTTTTCATTCTATTTGCAGGGGAAAGTCATATACAACCAAAGATGCCCATTAAAAACTTTCGCCAACCATCAAAGCATTTTGTGCATCGCCAATTTCTCGAAACTATCAAAGAGACATTGCACAACAAACAAATTTCTATTTTACATTTGTGGGGACTTCCCGGATCAGGAAAATCAGAAATCGTTCTCAAGTTGGCTCAACAATTTCCTTTCGATGAACACAAATCGATTTTCGTCAAACACCAAATCGAATGCAGTGACAAAAAGGAGGGTATCATAGATAGTCTCAAAAAACTCCTGGATTTCATGAACAATCACAGGTTGTTGAAGCGTGACGAAAGATGGAAAATGGCGTGCTCGAGCCTGGAACAAAATCGCTTTTCTTATTTTCTTGATCTCCTGGTAAGCTCCCATGTCCCGATCCTACTCATCATTGAAGATCCTCAAGACGAACCCAAAGAGTTACTTGAGGATCTGATGAGAGCAGTGGATCAACTCTGTCACGACGAGTTCTTTCACGTGTACATCACTTCAAATCCGCGAAATATTTGTGAAACTGCAAAATTGGAAAGGTACGACCAGCACGAAGTGCAAGGACTTAATCAATCAGAAAGCTTTGAGTTGCTTAGTGTTGATCAATCAGACATAGATGAAGTTCAAGCTGCACAAGTAATCACTGAAAGACTGAGCGGATTGCCTCTTGGTTTGATAGCAGTAAAAGCAAGTTGCCAGAAATCAATGATAAACTTGTCAACCTACAAGGACTGGCTGGAAAACCTTCCACTAGAAACGCAACGCATGGAGATCAAACAACTCGGGGTGAAACATACATTTCCATGCATTATAAGATTGCTGCATTGGAAATACAGCAGCCTATGGAAGGTAATGCACATACTGGCAATGTTCCATCATGGAGCCATTCCACAGGACCTCATCGGTAAAATTCAACAGTTTCAAAGGAATTTCAACGATGAACACGTGGACGAAACTGTGGTGTACAACCAACGAGATTCCGGGAACTTTATCACCGAAGTTAAAAACCTCGGCATATGCCGCGTGGACTCCGACAGCAACCTGGGCGTAATGATCTTGTTCCATCAAGTTGTGTTTCGAGCTATTCGACACCACCTTGAAGAGGAGGGTTTGATTGTCGATGCTATTCGAGAGGCTCTTTATGCCATCTCTGCTCTTGCACACAAAGACGTCAGGAAACCGATCAATTACAACTTCATGAAATGCATGCAGCCACATATCATTCGGGTACTGGAGTTTGTCGACACCCATCCCGATGCTTGCAGCGATTTTGTCACAAATATGGCTGTGGCTCACCTGTATGAGGTTCTAGGTGTTATAAGCCAACCAATAACACCAGCTGAAGATATGTTCATGAAAAGCATTGAGAAGATTTGCGACGAAGTGCAACGCATTGCATCAGTAGAAAGTGGCATCCTGAGTTTCAGCAACTACAATGTAGATGAAGATCCACAAATATATGCCAAAAAATTGGCTGAAATATTAGAAAAAGCTGGAGTACAACTGCAAACTCAAGACAGTGATGATTATGACAGATACGTATCTCTTGTCATACAATTCAAAGAAAATCAAAGAGATTTCTTGCTTCGATTGGGTCCGAACCAACAGATAGCTGAATTTCTCAAAAAAACTTGCAGCAAACCAAGAGTGGGCCTTTCACCTCAAAAACTCAAGTATTTCCGTGACTTGGGATTTGAAAAAATATTTCTGAAAAAGGAATATCACTGCCGTGCGTTTTTCTTGGAGCGCATGGCCTCTGTGCTCTATTCATTGGGCAGGATCGTGATCACGGCGCCAATGTCTATTGACATCGAACAGCGGAAGAAGTTTGTGTGGATTTCGGATGTTGCTCACGTTCTTTGCCAAGAATGTTTGCAGCGAACTGGTGTTCGCCTTTTGTTTCTACGTCGGGGCGTCGAAGCCAAAATAGCTGTTCGACTGAAGGGCATACAGGCGCTTGGTCCTTCCAGAAAAGAAGTTCTGTTGCAAGCCCGACCAGCAATGGAAAAGCTCATCGATGAACTCCGAACACCTGACCCAAATCACATATATTTCGAAAATGGGCTGCGAAGGGCAATGGACACGTCGTTCGAGGAAATGACGTACTTGCGTTACGTCGTTCGCGTGGATATGAAACTCATGCCATTAAGTTCACCTGAAGAACGTAACGAACGAAAAGACCAAGCAGACGAGTATTACCGTCGATTGTGCAAAGTAGTCAAGGAAAACAGGGACTGGCAACTTTCTTCTAAATGTTTGATTTACTGCGGGAAATACTTGGCTGCCACAGGTCAGTTCAAAGAATCTGCCCAGCATTTTCGCCAAGCACTGGCTGATGAAGAGATCCAAGACGACAAAGCACTACTGTATCCGTGGGCTTGTTGCAATTACGCAAGAGCGGTTGTAGCAGCAGGAACAGAAAATGTGGACGTATTTGATGACGCCATACGAAAGTGCAAAGATTCTATTTTGTACAGAGAGAAGATACAGGATGAATTGTTGGAAAAGCTGCAGAAGAGGTATGACAAACTACAAGAGGTGCGAGGACAGAATTTTGCAAAAGAAACGATTGCTACACCAAAGTGAATCTGCCACATTCTTGAAGTTTTACTGCCAAAATGTTGTCTCGTTACTGAGATAAAAATCAATCACAAACGATGGTAGGAGATTGGGCATATCGCTGCATCCGACATCGCGTTTCAGCAATTTCGAATCGTATTGTGTCTGAATCTGAAATCGTAATGAAACTAACTGGCACAAAAGCCCTTTTGTAACTTGTCTTGTTAGGCGTGGTTGTGCTTGACCGGGAAGGGTTTATTTTACAGTGCATTACGAACCGTGACGAGCAATGGATTTATCGATTTTCCGTGCACATTAGGTTATTTGATTCATCTTCTTCTTGCGTATGGGGGTTTACCTCCGAGTTGCATGCTTTATTCATTGCGGTAAGGCGCGCATGATCACGACACATGAATCACAACAGGCGAGGCATAATGAAGCGCTGGGATACGAACACGATACAACGTAATTGCACAAACCGCAGTCGCAATTTTTGGGCCACCGCGGGCGGTAGCAGCATTGGCCCGTTTATTTGACTGATTCCACAAGAGTGGTACAGTATGCTGGATCAGTCAGTGCTGTCAACATAATTGTATAAAGATTCTGCCAAATTTTACACAAAACTTAGATGCAAATGTCAAGCAACGTAACTGTTTTTTATCCCAATTATGCTTGGATGAAGGTGAACGTATCCATCCAAACACACTCTGGCTTGCATTGCCACAACCACTTATGGCAGGGGTGGCCAATTAATTTGGCTCGGGGGCCACTTTGAGAAGGCTGCGTTCAGCGGAAGGCCGTATACCCTCTAATGTGATCGAAAAATAAATAAAACAAAAAGAATAATTGTACACAGAAAAGGTTTTCTGGTAATTGTTGTTGTGCAAAGACATTTTTCAAGAGTGGAAATCAAATTAGACAAATGTAACCTTATAAAATTCGGAAAAAATTAAATTTTGACGATTTTTCCTTACTGCTTCCGCGGACCACTGAAAACGCTGTGGCGGGCCACATGTGGCCAGCGGGCCGCTAATTGCCCGCCCCTGACCTATGGTATCGAATTTCGCGAAAACTTAGATTCAAAGAGGGCAAAAAAATTATCAATAGTTCAAAGATTTGCAAAAAGCGTTCCTCAAGTCATCTCAAGTTCTGATTTTTCCAAGCATTATTTCTCGTGTAATCACTTCGGTGATAAATGCTCTAAATAAACTTTCCGATTTCCGTGGTGCCCCATATAGCTGCAAATCGCACTGGATTTCACACATTGCTTGAAAAGACATGAAATTTGGTGTCTGAGAGGTCACATGTGGCTGCAGTTAAATTTGCAAATAAAAATTCCTGTTTACAAGACAACCTGCAGACATACTGCTGCTGTTGGTCAAAGTGCTCTGGAACGAAAAAGGCGAAGAATCGTTTGTTTTTCTTTCTTTCATAGTAGAATCGTTTGGATCCACCATTGCAGCAAGTGAATCCATTATTTGAACCTACTACATTACTTCAATTGTCTGTTTCTTTTTACAAATATCCGTTTTTTCGCATCATGTAACGCTTCTGCATGAGAATGTCCGACTGCAATATAGTCATTGGTGCGTAGTTTCAGTGTTCGTACCTCTTCAGTATCGACTAAGTCAGGGGTGCACAACCTGTGGCCGTACGGCTGCATGCAGCCTTCTATATAACTTTATGCGGCCGTGCGCGTGTAATTTAATATGTAAGTTACGTTGGCCGTGCATTAAAAATTTTATTTCCCTGCCATTATAAGGATACTTGGTAGAAAAACGGCCAAACAAACGTGTGTAGGGATGCTAGGCTCAGGTGTGCAAGCAGAACAGAAGCAATGCAAAGCAATAAAAATATCTTGAGCTCACTGGCGGCAGCAATTCACAAAAAAAATACACGTGATTCGGTCGACAATGGCGAAAAGGTTATGCACCCTTGGACTAATTGCACCAACTAACTCTTACCCGGGGATGCGTTGTGTGGAAACATTTCTGGAGCCTTATGTTCGTTGAAGCAATTTCTTACCGACGTTGTGTATGAGACAAGCACGTCAATAAAAATAATAAAATATTTCGGCATTTCTGAAACTGAAATATTGTTTACAATTTCAAACCTTATGAAGCAGGTTTTATATTCTAATCGCTCAGCGATCCATGGCATAAAAAACGCATTTGCGAGGCCTTCGCGTTGTGTTCTTCTTGTGCAACAGCTTTTTGCAAGCAACACGTGTGCTGAAATAAGGCATATCTGTTTTGTGCGCAAGCTTTTGCAGTTCGGTTAATTGACTGCTAAATGAAGCAGTAAAATCATAACTACATGTACAGTGAAATGGGTTACGGTTTCAGTAGAGCGTCGTTAAGATTTTGAATATCTAAATGTCAAAAGTATTCGTTAAAACACGGTGTTGCAGTTACCAAAGCAGGAACCAGCAAGTCAAACTATGAACTTGTTTGGACCCAATAAATGCACAAAAAATCGATTGAACATCTCGGCAGCAAATGAGCGTTTTTATCTCAAGAACATGAAATCCGAAAGTCTTTTTCTCACTATCGCTCGAGGTAGGAAGTTTGGAGGTTCTGTGGGGCATGCAGAAAATCTTCAATATGCGTATTCAGTCGGAACTTTAAATGTTTGCATCATTAAATATTTAACTATCACAGCCCACAACTGCATTTGCATAATATCGTCCATTGAGCAATTGTGGATGATAACTCAATCGGTCAGTCGTATACGTTGCAGCTGCCTTAGCAACTTCTTAATCAACACGTCAGTTTGAAGTTTTACTGAAATGTCAAAAATAAGGATTAGGCTTTTCAGCAATTTACCAGAACATTATAACATCTAGTGAAACAAAGTGCGGCTATCATACGCCAACCAGTAGATGTTCAGGCAGGAAACACAGTTTTTTTTGGAGTGCTATCAAATCACGACCTTGAAATGTGTTACAAATGGTGCGATTTTCAACTGCAATTGTTTGTACATGAAACCAACTTGTTTCCTCTCATTGGTAAACATTTCTGTTTCGTATCTCACTTTTCTTAAAAATATGTAGATAGAATTTATTTAGTCACAAAAATTAGCAGATATTTTCCAAAAACAAAACTTTGATCTTTGGCAATGATGCACCAAAAAAACAACTGCAAAGCTACAGATTTCCTCTAAATCTGAGGCCTTTGTATTGCAAAGTCGTTTCTAACATTAATCTTTCATGGACACAAACGTTTCTTATCACAGTGTGCTCTGCATCGCCATCGTCAGATTGATAATTTACCACAACGTTGTTGACGCATGCAACCACGATATTGATTCCTTTGTCTAGAAATACAATTGGGTCGGTTCGTTTCTGGTCGGTCCTCAAATGAAGCTTCAGGAAATTTCGTTCTGACAGAAATAATGTTTTTTGGATTTTCACACAAAGACCGCATTTTACGACATTTAATCCATTAGGATAAATGAAACTTTCTTCTAACGAAAGGGTACTGTTCATGGATGAAATATCGTAGCGGTTTTTTTTCAACCGATTAGTATTAACGTTTTATTGAAGTAATCACCCTGTTAGATGTTTCTACGACATGTGCCCACTTTCAATTGCTTTCAATGACAAAATGTGGTTGAAAATACATCACATGCCAAAGCTGAATGTATGTGATGTTCGGCTTGTTGGCATTTTTTCTCAGCGAAAACTAATCAACGTCTTGGATGCTAGTCACGTACTTAAGAAGCCACAAAAGCTTCATTCCACGGATATAAAGTTACTCACTCGATAATTATCGGTAATTGATTTCTTTGTCAATTTCAATCGCATTTCTAAAAGCATTACTGACTCATACAGTATGAAGCCGTTCGTCCCAACATACTATAGATAAGAAGTAGTCAACGGTCTTCAGAAATAATTCAAGTGTCAACCGTTTATATTTTGAACGAACCACGATTCTGCAAAGCTAACGTGTTTTTCAACAAGTTCTATCATTGGTCAATATGTCACTTAAGGCTTTCGCTCAAACCCAGCGGAGAAAGAAACACGAAAGGACAGTTTTGCTTCAATGCGTATAAAAAGAAAGTAAGCGCATAGCTCTAGAAAGTGCCAGTTTGTAAGGAGACTGAATCATATAAAACCACTGACTAGCCAAGCAAAAGGAGGAAAACTGGGTTAGACAGCGATAAAACAACCGTTGAGATCTGGAACTGGTGAATACAAATGGCAGATTTGCGTTATCACCTGTTGGCATATAATGTTAATGGAAAATAAATTCACAAAATCTCTTTTTAATTCTGCTGACTTATAAATTAATACCGATCAGTTTCGCCACAACAAATAACGATTTAGTGAATTATTAACTGTTTAAAGTTAATAAAATAATCTGGGTTTAAATAATCTGTCAGCTAAGATAGGTAAAGAAATAAAAGGCTAAACCTTCCTTGCTATAACATTCAGTTTGGCGAACCATCAATTGGAATCTTCGCGACTGTGATAATTGAACTTTTATAGTCAGATCTGAGGTTTTTGAAGTTTGAATATTTGTAATTGACTTCTTGTTTGTGATTTTCTGATGTTTTGGTGGAAAACCTTATTAGAAATGAAATAGCATTGCAGAGACCTAAACTTGTTTGCAAACTCTCCTTTTAGTTTTTCTTAGACGTTTTCCTTGAGGTAAGTCAACAGAGCGTTTGTCAATTTGAACAAGTTGATATATTAAGTGGACGTTCAATACAAAGCGCACAGGACAATAATTAAGCGTAGTCCAACGCCGACTGTTGTGATAATAATCAGTAAAGAAATAACGTACATCAGACAAACTTACGCCGCGAAAGGCCACTTTGCAGTAAAAGGCCAAGGCCTCTTTTTGAAACCCAGTAAATTGTTTTCGTCCAAGCAGACAAAAGGCGAGTTATTGCATCGTAGAATTTTATCAAAACATAAAAGCGTTGAATATGCTGCATTACAACAGCAAAACATTTTTCATCAAAAACACGTCCAAAGAATTCCGGTCGCAGTGGCCTGATAGCAGACTGCTCGACAGAGCCTGGAAACGATGATCTTAAGTTTTTAAAGAAGTAAGTTTGCTGAAGCAGTGGCCATCGCAATCTCATTCTGTTTCAAAAGAAAGATGGAAATGGTAGTTGAAAGTTCTCTGTAAGTTTCACGCAACGCATCTTTTACTGACGAGAACGGCAGTTTTTGGTAAATACTCCAAAATCTTGCTGTTTCGACTCAGTCCAGCATCATCGACAAGCTGAGTTTACCAGAAAGAAACTGAAATCTAGTTCAGGTCAAATTATCAAAAAATGTCTGTTCTTACATTTGACATGTCACATAGCTTGTAGGCTTTGAATTTAGACCAAAGGTAGATATGTGCAGTTATTTCTCTTTTCATAACTGTACGATTTAGTTTAGGCATACGAAGTTAATATCAGCTATAACCAGGAATAACATCGATCTAGAACCAAACATCAGGACGACTGGGGAAATTTCGATTTTCCACCAGAAATGAAACAACATTTGTTGACATTGGGTCTGTTTGCACGACCGACAACAGATTATAGAATTGCATATTCATCTCCAGGCACAATTTGTTTCAGTAATGTCTTATTCTTAGCACAAACCTCGTGCATCTCGAATGTTTTTTTCAATCGTCATGGAAAACGTCTTTTTGATTGCTTTATTTCCTGACTCAGTTTAAATGCTAAACCTTCAAAACTACATTACTCTACCTCAGATTCCTAACCAATCTAGGAAGCTTACAGTGCTACCAATGCCTGACTATGCGTTACGATTTTGTGCTCAAAAATTGCACTAATCTTATGACCTCACAAAACCTTGATTGCAAAATATTCAAGGTGAAATGGAAATGGTCTGTATGCTTTTAACAGATATTGCCTATTTAAAAATGTTACGCTACAGAAAACAAGAAAAATAAGAACGCAAATCACGTGTAAGGACATTCTTGGAAATAAAGACAATACAATTTTTTCTAAGACGTAGCACTTCAAAGGACAAATCATAGAAATAAGGACGGTATGGTAGCCCTGGCTGTAACTAACGACATGATACAATGCAGTTTTCATGAAGCACGCGAACCAATCTTATGTGTCACAAGATCAATACTTGATCATTTCCATAGAACTTCGTCACAACCTTGTTCCATCAAATCAAAACGCTTTTCCACTTATTGTTTGTCTTTGTCCACTTATTGTTTGTCTTTGTCCACTTATTGTTTGTCTTTGTCCACATACTGTTTGTGTTTGTCCACTTATTGTTTGTCTTTGTGTGCAATTAATGACGTGCCAACGTGGTTAACTTCTGCTCTGAACCTCAAGAAAGACGAAATTATGGATGAAGAGGAACCTTCAATGAAAAATGTGTGCTCGTCAGGAATCAAGGACATCGATCACGCGTCATCGAATGCAGAGAAACTTCCAGAAGGTACCAATGGTCAGGATTAAGGACACCGCGCTGAACACAGCGCAGCTTTTACGATTCTGCCAAAAAGTCATTCTGATTTAAGCATGATCCTTGAATTAATAAGCTGGTGATTTTTTATTCTGATCAGTGAAGACTTAAGCGATCGATTTCATTTAAGCTTCAACGCGTAGCTTTTTCGCTCAGTTTTAACAAAAGGAAGTGGGGAACACTCGGCAACAACGCGGTTGCGCAGGAGCGACTGGTGGGTGCATCCATGCCACAACAAAATGTCTGTTACTGTTTCAATCAAGGTACGAAATAATCTATTGAAAGCACTATTCATATTTTCATTCGCTATCGTAGCAGCCAGTCTGAGGCAGCCGACGGCGTGGGCTTGGGTTTCTGTCAGGCCCAATACGACTTTTAAAATATCTGTCAATCTCCATTCAGGAGACCGGAGAAAGTAAAGAACAATTTGTAATTAGTTATGTTCGGTAATCGTTTCAGCATTTCATATGCTTGACTGGAAATTTTCGAAAAGGGCTCGGAAGGGTTAAATTGGGTTGAAAAATGGGTTGCTGCATGATGAAAAGTTTGAAAACTACCGAGCTAACCAAACCAAGCGTTTTACCATTTTTTGTTCACCTGATCACACCCACCAGGATTGTTTCGGAAAGGGCCTTGGTTCGTGGCAACCTTTTCAGCTGCCAATGCCTGAAGCCGCCTAAGATCCCGGTTGTAGTCTTGGGATTTCATACAACAAAGTTAACAACTTGGCAGGCGCAATCTGCCCGTTAACTGGTCAGGAAGTAGAAATACTAAATTCACACTGGAAAGATTTGCATAGCCCTTTGAAAACGTTAAAGAGGGCAGCATCCACCTGAAGTGTATTCGTTACTCATTGAATTTATCTTCTGCTGGCAACGGTCGTTTACCCTTGAATATGTCAATGACCCTCAACTGACCCCGCTCAACGATGATCTGATGGACGATTCACACAAACATTGCGTGACTAAATTGATGCAGGTGTAAAGGCCTAACTAGATCAAAGAGACATAAAACCAAGATCATCTGGCTCATGATCCAATCAACAAGTTTATCATTCACCTGGTTGCAATAACGCCATTAATTCAGCGGAGTAACATTCACGACATTGACGTCGGGTAATGGATCATAGGTCGATAGTAAATGAATGGCTTTTCAAATATATTCAAGAGGGAGTAGCTTTGCAAATATATATTTAAATTCCATTCCCATTTTTCGTGTGTAATGTTTCACGAACTTTCAGTAGCGCGGACAAAGCCAAACCACGAGCTCCTCGTTGACATATTAACTGTTTATATGGGCTCACCGTTTGTTTGGATAAAGCAGTTTTAAGGAGCGAGTGATACACAGGCCCGTCGCCAGGATTTCGCAGGAGGGGGGTTAAAAACCACACGTGGGGGGCACACTTTTTTAATACAGTATTGGGCGTATGCAGCAGCAGGGAGCCAAACTTGAATTGGGAGGGCACATATTTTAAATGGGAGGGCCAGGCACCACTGGCTCCCCCGCTGGCTACGCCCCTGGTGGTATAGGGTACATTTGTGGTACATGGCCTCTGTATAGGGTAATTTGAAGAAAATTCAATGTTTGTCATACGAAACGCTTTACAAGAACGAAACGTTCTTCATAAGAAAACAAACGTTTGATAAAACGAATAGTTACGGATACTAGATCAAGTAATGTGCTTCATGACAGTTCAAAAGCATGTCAGCCTTTGGAGCACAGCAAATACGCAGAAAGCATGACATGTGCAAAGGTTTGGATTAACGATTAATTGTTCTGCTTTGCATATCATTACAACTGTTGAGATAAGCCTTTTTCGGGGTCGCTTACCTAAAGCAAAGAATGAAAATTAGCTTTGGATTCTTTCCGTTAGTATTATTGTAGTAAAACTTAAACCGCATGTTTGAATCCATTTGTTCACCCACATGATACCACTGCACCAGTGAAACTGTCATTTGCAAGAAAATCTTGAAACGTAGTTCACGGTTTTCATGGGATACTCGTAGAGAGGTTTCAATTGCGCCGTAATTTAAAATAATATCAGTTTCATCGCGAAGACAAACGTTGTGGGTGACGGTAAAGTGGAAGGGACTGATGCCTTCATTTGAAATTTTTGGACATCCTTTACAAATTGTGCATTACAGCTTCAGTTCAGTGCTTCTTGCAAAAAAACTTCAATTCAAATTTAATTGACACCCAGAACCTTAATGACAACGTATATCATTCCTGATATGTTTCACACCCACAACACCCTTAAAGGTTTTATTGAAACATGTAAATCAGCTCTGTATGCTTTCTGCTGTATTCAAACAACAAAGACATATTTCCCACGTTTCCATGCAACTGTTTCAAACAAGTGGTGATTCCAAACAATATCACCAAGCAGGCCTGCAACCAGAGGGGCAACCGGGCAATTGCGTCCTCGACATTTTCAAGACATGTTTAGTTCTAGGTACAACAAGTTGCAATCATTTTGTCCTCCCCAAAAATATCAGCTGGTTTCGACCTTTTCACTACATTTTAACTTCTTTTAAGGCTAAGAAAGTGAAAGGTGCAACGTAGGTTTGAACTGCAACATTGCTCTTCTAGGCTCTACTTTATACTGCTCAGGTGGAAAGTGTGCGTTTTTCTCTTGCATAGAAAGGAAATGGGCTGTTTAAACAGAACAACAATAAATATTTGGAAGTTATTGGCTAAAACTTAGTAATGTTTTAAGAAGACAAAGAAGCACTTGTTTTCATTTTTTCAGGACACCATCCCTCCTCGCAGTATTCTGCAAGAAATCTGGCAGGTGAGTGCGGTTACATGTATGAAGACGAGAAACCGGCAGTTCTTTAAATTCACTTGAACTTTTTAGGTATCCTTTTACAAATAGTGCGTAACGACTCCAGTCCAAAGCATTCATATGAAATATTTTTTTAATAACTTTAATCATTCCCAACAAAATGCAGTCGGGAAACGAAATCAAGTGTTTCAATTAAACTTCCTAAAATCCCATTCCTTGGGAAGTAGTTTTCAATTTCATGCAAGGCAAATGACCAAGAAAAACAGGAAACTCTGCTTATGTAGGGCCGATGACCGATCACGCCGAGCATCTGAAACGTTCTAGAACAGTGTAGGCAAACATTTTCTGCGGAGGGCCACATTGAAAATTCTATTGCTAACGGGTGCCGCATATAGTACATTTAGTACATGTATAATCGCTTTAACACTTTAACAAAACCTTTTTGTATTAGCTAGAACAAAATGATGGTAACAATAGTCACTTTCGGTAAAGTAAAAATGCGGTTTCGAATGAAACGTGTGGAATAAAATCTCGAGAATTCTAATCTAAATAATAAAATTAGTTTAACTTAGGCTCGAAATATGTACTATCTTCAGTATGTACGTGTGGCTGCCCTGAGGGCCGTAGTTTGCCCACCCCTGTTCTAGAAAAATTAACACTTGTAAGGGATAGGCAAAATCGTCGTTTGTTCAGCCCGAGATTTACCGATGAAAATATGGCATTTATGCCACAGAGGTGATAAAAGTTTTATATGGGATCACGAAATCCTGAATTAAGAAATCCTCAGCCTCAGAATTGGTACTTTTAGAATAATAGGCAGGAAAAAATAGTTTGTTTCACTTCGTTTACATTCCCAACTCATTGTCTATTACAAAAATCGACAAATTATTACATGTGCAACTTGGTTGTCATCCAGAAGTACTCGTTAAACTCTACTAGAAGGGTGTAACCACGGGACTTATGCCAAGGATACAGCAGTGCCTTGAAATGGCTCTGCGTACAATTTATAAGGTTGGGAGCGCAGGATGCAGAATTTAGCGGAAACGCACGTCGCTCGTTATTGCAGAAAATTGAATTATGCATAATGCCGCAAGTCGTTGATGTCCAGTTCTTTATCAAAGCGGGCCAAATTTGAGCATTTGCATACGCCGCGGCAGAGTTGTAAGTTGGGCCGGGCTTTTTCGGACGGGTCGGGTTCAGGCTGTTTGTCAAAAATTTTCGGGTCGATTTCGGGCCTGCATACAAAACTTTTTTACAACATTCAGAACAATGATTTTTTTCTTTCGTGAAGTGCATTTGTTCTGCTCACCGCGGTGACTTCTGGGAGTGAGGTGATTGTGATTTTCTTCAGCTAATTCTATTTGCAAGCACAGCTGCGTTCTTTCGTCTTCTGCTCGGATTAGTTTCACACTCGTTTTGAGAACGCGACAGCCGTGGGGAAAGTAGCACGCAATGCCGTTGCTTCGAACAGATCAATCACTTGCGTGATTATCGGCTTGTTTTAGGAAGAAATGGCCTACAAACCGGATTTTCATGCTTGCAGCGCTATCCTAGATAGTTTCGCGATAGTTTTTTTTTTTTTTTTTTACAAA
>Ga0210059_1009033_pt1 | contig 15621 bp, 8 predicted proteins | sample Ectturendosymbi2_FD_188042 | JGI IMG/M metagenome (GOLD analysis project Ga0210059, IMG submission 188042) | Ecteinascidia turbinata endosymbiont from Florida, USA - Sample 2 (SPAdes) (version 2) | ecosystem: Host-associated > Tunicates > Ascidians > Unclassified | place: Key West, Florida... | reverse complement strand
ATGTTAATAATGGAAGTTTAACACTTTGAGAGCCGGTCTACGATATAATCGTACTTCGATTTCAGCCTGTAAAACAGCAGATTTTGGTTGCCTTACCACACCCTAGCTCCTCCACCGATTGCGCTAAAAAGCTGTTCAAGTGCTCAAACGGATCGGCCAGTCTAGTAGATTGCAATCGAAAAAATTTTGTTTGGTTGGGGGGTGTGGATTTTTTGTGACTGACATCATAAGTGACGTAGTTTTGGGGTCATTTTGGCTCATGTTGCCTGGCCTAGGGACCAACTGCTTGGCCAAAGTGTTTCGCTGAAGTTTTCATTAAAAACTAGGCTCGGGTCCGAGTCTTTTGAGCCTTTAAACTTTCTAGTGTTTCTGGTTCAAAAGTTATGATCTGAAATAAAAAAATTGATTAATTATCTAATTAGTCAAATATTTTTACTAACTTACATCACAACTTTTGAACCCGAAACTTCAGCAGGTCATCCAAAGTATAGAAAGACTAGGATTGTAGCCTAGTTTCCAGTAAAAACTTCAGCGAAATACTACCACCTAACGGTTGGTGCCCAGGGCCAGGCAAAGTGGGCCAAGATGGCCCTCCACTTATGATGTCACTCATAAAAAACCCGAATCCCCCAAGCAAAAATTTGTTTTTCGAGTGCGGACTAGAAGACTTGCCGCGTCTTTTGAGACTTTTACTGGGTCTGTAGAGCATACCGGACTGGAGAAATTCCTGTGGAAAACCATGTGTGTTTAGCTTTTTTTTTTCTGAAAATCGCCGAAAGCAGCCGGGCGCCAACGAGTTAAATGTGAAAAAGTTTAACATGCTGTTTAAATATGGGAAAAAGTAACAATTACTGATTGCCTTTTGTAATTGTTAGGCTGGCAATTCAACACACAAGCGCTGCTACCAACACCTTAACCCCTTTAAGACTTTGAGAGGCGGCCTACGGTATATTCGTACTTGGAGTTCGGCCTCAAAAACAGCAGTTTTTAGTTGCCTTACCAACGCCCTAGCTCCTCCACCGATTGCGCTAGAGAGCTGTTCAAGAGCTCAAACGGATCGGCCAGTCTAGTAGATTGCACTCAAAAAAAGCAAAAAAGAATTTTTTTTCTAGTGCAATCTACTAGACTGGCCGATCCGTTTGAGCCGCTGAACAGCTCTCTAGCGCAATGGGCGGAGGAGCAAGGGCGTTGGTAAGGCAATGGAAAACTGCTGTTTTTTTTGCGAAAATCGCCGAAACCAGGCGGCTCTAAAAGTGTTAACGACTGCGCGAGCCAATAAATTGGCTCGCCCTTTTTTGGCCATAAATCGCCAGCCGCTAGAGCTAGAGAGCTGTTCAAACCCTCCAAGGATTCAGCAAGTCTTCTAGTTGACATTAAAAAAAAAATTTTGGTTTGGCGGTTGATAGGGAGAATGTCAAGTGGGAGTGTTTTTTCATTTTTTTGGCCACCTTTACCTGGCCCTGGGCCCCAACCCATTGACTCATTCTTTTGGCTCAAGTTTTTCTCGGAAACTAGGCAAAAATCTGCATCTTTAGAGCCCTTGAATAGTTTTCTAGCATATCTGCAGCCGACATTATGGATAAAAAAACAAAAATTGGTGAAAATTCCCACACCACAAACCCCAATTTGGGTTGGAACACACCCCTTCTCTATATGGACAACAGCAATCAAAATCACCTGCACAGTAGACTACATAATTGCACAGCATAAGCAATATGCCAATATAATTCAAAATGTGCTGTAATAGTTAGAGATAGACTAATGTATTGGGCTGATGTTTAGGTTCTACTGATATGTCGGTATCGATAATCAGTAAAACCTAAATATGATTTTATCAGCCTCTGTAGGTGTTGACAAAACACTGTTAATGTTCCTCATGTGTGTAGACAACATGGGCAAGAAAGCACAATGAACCAAGTCAAGTCAGTTATCTTGCAGCAATGCTAGCAGATGCGTTTTCATAAACAAGCAAACAAGATGAACCATGAGGCACATGTTGGCTGTCACAGCTGAAACAAAAACATCATCATTAATCAGATTAATTAAAAATCATAGCAAAATATTGAAGTTGCTACAATATAAAAAAGTTTAGCTCGTAAATCCTGATTTTTGAAGTTTTTATAAAAAGGTAAGGCATAGAGTGCATTCTATTTGTAACAATGAAGCACAAAACAAGATCTAAATTTTGGAAATAAAGCCCAAAAAAAGCAATGTTGGCAATCTCTAGTAACAATTTGTTATGATAATGTTTAAACTGAAAGAGCCACTTCCAGTGCAGCTGTTATCATTTTTTAAATGCCATTCTATACATTAATGTTCTGATGTAGAACCTGTAGCTCACAAAATTATCTATCTGCGCTGTACTTAACATGGTACTGCTTCTCACTGAAATTACCTTCCTTGCTATGACGAGAGTAGTTAAGGCGGTTGTCACCAAGAGGGAACTTTGGATTATATTGTTGAAAGTTACACAGCCCAACCTAACAGATAACTTGCAACTGTCTCATTGACCACATTCACTCCAGTGAATAAGTTGTTGTGTGAACCTACTTTAATTCAACACGTAAAAATCAGAAAGAGCATTTTTAATACTGTTAGGCCAGTACTCGCTTGCAGGGCACATGAAGGGTGCTTGTGGCCTGCATGTTTAACACCCTGGCTTAGATAGACCACAATTGTAAAAGTTGATTCTGTTTTCTACATAAGTCAAACACATATCTTTACTTACGTAACTCACAATACCTTTAGCTGTGAAGCTTACATAACGGTAGATATGTCAAGGATTACCACTGTAAACTATATGCCTTTAGTACAAACATTACTTCTGAGTACTTCGCTGTGTCATTTGTAAGCAGTTTACTCATGCACTTAATCTGTAAACTACTGTGTGCACTTTACCATGTTTGTGTAATTTTTGGTTATCAGGTTGGTAGAAGTATGGTATAATTCGCAAGATGTAATCATTTTCTATATGGAGCATGTTTGTAAAACTGTCATTGACTAAACTGATAGCAATAGGTGGCGTAAATTTTTGCAACTATTTTGTATTCTGTTTATACTATGCTTTGGGTTGTCTAGAAAATGCCTTATTGTAGATCTTTGCATGTCATTTGCTGAACTGACATTTGTGTGTACAGAACAACATGCACCTGTTTAAATGTGTTGAGAGTCCTATATACTTTTGAGTTATGCAGTCATTTTATGACTATAAGTCGTAAATATATCTGAGATTTTTGTACTTATTTTTACATCACTTCAAAAACAAATATGCAATGAACAACAGATTAACACTTTGAGAGCAAGCGTATGATCTATTCGTACTTCGATTTCGGCCTAAAAAACAGCAGTTTTCAGTTGCCTTACCAACAACCTAACTCCTCCGCCGATTGTGCTAGAGAGCTGTTCAAGGGCTCAAACGGATCGGCCAGTCTAGTAGATTGCACTCGAAAAAAATTTTTTGGTTGAGGGGGGTGGATTTTTTGTGACTGACGTCATAAGTGAAGTAGTTTTGGGGTCATTTTGGATCATGTTGCCTGGCCTAGGGCCCAACCGCTAGGCCAAAGTGTTTCGCTGAAGTTTTCATTGGAAACTAGGCTCGAGTCCGAGTCTTTTGAGCCTTTGATCGACTTTCTAGTGTTTCTGGTTCAAAAGTTATGATCTGAAATAAACAAATTAATTAATTATCTAATTAGCTAATTAGTCAAATATTTTTACTAACTTACATCATAACTTTTGAACCGAAACCCCAGCAGGTCATCCAAAGTATCAAAAGACCCGGATTGTAGCCTAGTTTCCAGTAAAAATTTCAGCGAAATACTACCACCTAACGGTTGACGCCCAGGGCCAGGCAAAGTGGGCCAAGGTGGCTTAAAAGTCCTCCACTTATGATGTCACTCACAAAAAACCCGAATCCCCCAGGCAAAAAAATTTTTTTTCGAGTGCAGACTAGAAGACTTGCTGCGTCTTTTGACGCTTCGACCAGGTCCGTAACCTGAACAGGAGCGGAGATCTTAGTGCAAAGCCACAAGCATTTAGGCGTTATTTTTCTGAAAATCCCCGAAAGCAGCCGTACGCCAAAGAGTTAATCTAAAGCAGCTATGTCCAACCCAAATGGCTTACTGAGCCAAAAATTATGTCACTATCTTAACCAGGTGCACATGTTGAATGACATATTAATGAGGGCCACACACTGAATGGCTTGCTGTGATCTTAGCAGACTAATTTAGCTAAAGCTAAGGTACTGAAACCGTTCAAATTCTAACTGTTATGGTAACAGACGTGAAAGTAGCACTGAAGACCACCTGCATCAAAAATGTCAACTTCATGATAGTCAAAATAAGGACAGGTTATCAAAATATAGGATACTTCTACTACGGCAAAAACCTAAATTGGGCCGCAGGTTGGACATAGCTGGTTTAAAGATTTATGGGTCACATCTTAGTTGTTGGAACATCAAGTACATTAAAGGTGATATGTATAGCTGATGTATGGCTTGTATGCACTTTGTTAGTTGCTTACTTCTGTTCTTTATAGCTTATTTGCCAAGTTGATGTTTTTTGGAATGTAATTGCTTGTGCAGTATCCAACATGTCATTATTTCGTTTTGTGTTTTGTTAGATTGTTGTTAATGTGTAATCAGTATGTAACTGTGATTTTTGTTGCAAACAATGCAAATGTTGTGTTTCATTACTCATGTTTATAATATGCTTTTCCTTTCATGAATGTATGGTAGCATTGAGGTAAGCTTTTTAACAAGCGGTTTTTCTCCGCTTATGAATTGAACTTGATTCAGTTTAGGATATTTGCTGATTTTTAAATACTGCTGTTGCTTCTTTTCATGCTGCTGTTTATTTTGTTCCTTGTTTCACCAGGCAACTGGTTGTGATGGCCAAAGTCTGTCAGTCATGGCTCCTCCAGACAAAAACAGCTGGTACAGGGGCTGGAATTGGTCTAATAAGCTACACTGTATTTAGCACAGTTGTTGAGTTCCTGTCGTTCTATGGTGCTTCAATGGAACCAACAATCTATGAAAGTGACATTGGAATTGGGGAGAAAATTACATCATATGATAAACTTAGGCGGTAAGTACGCTTCCGAATCAAGAACTGTATTCTGAGTGTATTCCTGCTGAAGAAATTGCTGTACATTGTAAAATATAAAAATGGTATAAATTTACGGGTTGTATAAATATAAATATAATATAAATAATTACGGCAATATAATTAATATAAAGCAATATAGCAATATAAATAATTACGGGTTGGTAATCTTCAACTTTCACAAAATCGTCATCGCATAGCAACGCAGGCTGCTCATTTGGATCGTTTGGTACGCGACCAAGCCAGGGTTGTCGCCAGCGAGGGGCCAGTGGTGGCCTTCATCAGACAGTTCATCAATATAGAGAGACAAGTATAAACTTTTGCACTGCACAGTGAACTTCTGTGGCATTAACCTAGCATTTTCAAGCTAGAACTAAGGAAGTTGTTTGTTGGATATGGTTGACAGCATCAGGTGAATTTCATTTTTGTGCTGCAGCAGATCAACATGCATCTTTAAAATTATTTTCTTTATTTAATTAAGTACCAGAAGAACTTGAGAACCTAACCAACTTCATCGTGAAAATATTAACAACATTTATAGCTTTGCACATATGATCAAATAAGAAACAAAGCTGAAAGTACCATGGTACTTATTTTAAATATATTGCATGTTCAGTACAAAAATGTTAATGATGCTTTTAATTCCCATCTATGTAATGTCTGCAGGTGTATTGGTTGTCAGACAACGTCACCTCCATAGGGAATTTTTTTGCATCAAAAATGGTGGATCAATGCTTGATGCTTAAGAGGTCTAAAATAGTAGGATGTCAAAATACATTACCAAATTCGAATGTTGTTTAACTCTACCATAGGTATACATGTACGTGCTCACGCTCCAGATGAAACCAGACCCGTAGCCAGGTTGTAAGGTTTGGTGGGAAAATAAATTTTTATGGGGACAAGATTTTTGTTTTAGTTACTTGTTTAAAACAATTTTTTTGGGCAAAGCAAAATTTGTGGGGACACTGCCCTCGTGGCTACAGGCCTGGATAAAACTATTTCACGGTAAAGTAAAATTTTACGGAATTTCAGTTCTGTGAATGTGTAGAAAAACTGCCTAAATATTTAGCAAATTTAGAACCAACACTGCAAAAAGCATATTTGATGAGAATGATAATCGGTATTCTTGTTACACAACATAAAGTTTTTTCATGAACGATATCACATTTTTGTTATGGGACAAACAGTTTTGTTTGATTGCCTGTGTGTTAGATTGCAAGTTTTAACTGATTGGACCGCAGCTTGTGGTGCGAATGTACGGAAGAATATTTTTTTTGACGCTTATGCCAAAGTCATGTTGTTTTCTTTTTTATTGAAACACATCATTCGGTGAAGCGACCTACGTATTTAATTTTGATTGAACATTTATGACGTCTCGAAATGTTGTTCATTCAAAAATGCTGAAAATCTAACTTTTGAAGTGTCCTACAACTTTTGAAGCTTTTGAAGTGCCGTCATTGAGTCAGGCTTCGCACCCGATGCGGGCAACGCGCTTGCACAAAGAACAATGTCAGTGCGCACAGGAATAAAAAGCGCGTGTCTTCTCTCTCTTCTGCTGTAAAACAAAGCCTAAAAAATTTGCTCCGCTTATGAATTTAACTAGCATGGAATAAAGCCCATGCTATAATACTGCAACGTCTAACTCGAGGTTTGGAGCTGGAGGTTGCAACAATACGTATTTCACGCTTAGTTTGTAAAGATGGGCTGTGAACGAAAAAGCTGTAGAATTTGTGGCATCGGCTAAATCGATCAAGTTCTCTTCTCAATCCTTACAAACATGTGATAAATGTACCTATAGGAGACCGCACATGCACCCCAGCTAGCCGTTTGTAGTATGTTATTCCAAAGAAAACAAGAGTTGCCTTTTGGTTAAAATGATTTGCAAACAAGGAAGTCAAGCGTCTCAAAATTCGATGTATGTTGTTGTATAACGTCACAACGTTCTCCGTTTCTGCCGCTTTCGACTCCGTTGTAATAGGTTATTGTCGACTCTTCAATTAAAGCGGTATTAAGAATCCGCTGACAACAGGTAGGTTTCGCTGATTGATGCTTTCATTCGTCGTCTACCAGTAATTTGTCCTTTTTATGACGGTGTGCTTTCATTACATTTGACTGACAAGGACAGAGCTCGTGCAGGAGATAAAAAACTGCTTCTATTAACATGGAGCAAGCAAACGTTGACGGCGAAACTCTATGGGAAAAGCGGATGCGAAGTCAAAAATAAGACTCTGGGAAAAAAGTTTTGTTTTACGTTGACGGCGAAACTCTATGGGAAAAGCGGATGCGAAGTCAAAAATAAGACTCTGGGAAAAAAGTTTTATTGCGCATGTTGATCCAGTAAATGGTTGGATATTTTGCGATTAAACAAAGTTTTTATTTTAATGATAAGTAAATAGGAAAGGTTAGGGAAGAACCATTCTGTGCCAAGCTCCCTACACATTGGATCCGATAACTTCCAATCGTAAAAATTGTGTTGATTTTATGGATTGGTTATCAGTGAAGCAGTGGTGAACCCAAGGGGGTATTGTTGTAATTGCCCCCATCGAACTAAATTTTTAAACAGGATCCACTAGTCTGCCAACAAGGACATTGTTAAAATTGAGCGGATTTTGCGACCCATTACTCCTGCCTATGTAACAAATCCTCCGCGACGTCTGGCCCACGTTGGCAACAGCAGAGCTCCACTACACAACGTTTATATAAATCCCTGAAACGAAATGATGGGATTGTAAGCTGCTGAAATCCAGTAACGCGTCTACCACATTAACAGCAACAGCTAAGAAGAGGAGTTTTACTCCGTCATCTGTATATGTTTCTCTGCGCCGCAAATATAGGGCTTCTTTGCTCTACCAAGGCAGTGCATCGATAAGAGATAGAGAAGGGATGCGAACTTAATGGTCTGAACTCTTTGCCATCCTGAACATCTCTCATGCGATGAATGTTGTCTTACAAGACGAGCTGCCATCACTGCTGTCCATGAAAGCAGTCCCGGACAAAACGTTCCCAGAAATTGTTTTTATAAAGAACAGAAGGTCGCAGGTGTTTATTTGACGCAGGATGATTTAAACATGGCAACAGAAATAATCTCGGCATGTAGAGGAAGTGATGATCTCTGCTTCAACTGAAACAAGCGAAGCGTTGTGACGTTTTTTGTTAAAGGCAGGAAACTATTCGTGGCAAATATTACTGGATCTCACCTCATGATGTTACTGGCAAAATACTCTCAAGAATCCAGCTTTCGTGTCTTCAAGTTGTTTTATTGATGGGATCTTACTCGGTGTAGATTTCGCGCCTATTGCAACATAATAGATAACGTTGCTAGAGAAGGTTCACTAACAGCAATCCGAAAATTCTATGACTTTATCGACTATGCTTGAGCTTGTTCTGGCCATATTTCAATAAAATAGGATGCCCATCCAGGGTGGTGTCTTTGAACAATGTATTGGCGTTATGCCGGCAACGTTCCAGGCAGCGGCAAGGTGTCTGATCTTTTGAAACTAATGTTAGAGTAAAGTTGGTCCCCTCCCACTTGATGTACCACCAGTTTATATCGGGCACTTGCGATGTAGACCGAATAATGGTCGAATCTACACCCGTCACCTCAGCCAATCCTCAATATAGCTGTTGAGTGTCATGAGAACTCCAGTGTGCTGACGACACGCCATTTGCTTCCGGCGGTCAACAGTGTCAGCACGTCGTATTGACGATTACTAACAACTGTTCAACGTGAGTTTTTTTACAGGATATTACGATGTTTTCTATGCTGCTTTGACTCATGGTCATATGCGAGATGTATTTTTCGCATCAATCGCAGTACATCATGCTGTCGGCTGTTTCTTTCTCGTAGGATGCGAAAGTTGGACACGCTTCAGATACCCGACGGGCGTTGTGCGTGTATGGCTAGCCGGCAAGGTATTTGAGTTTTGTACCGCCCCATTTCACACGATTATCCTTCAGTAGAGTTGTGCAAAAACAGCAACATTGTTGCTACTAAGGCTAGTGTAAAGTATTTCATGGTTTTAGTAATTATACCGAAAACACGTAGACCAGGGGCCTCAAACTCAAATTGCCCGAAGAACCAAGTGAGGACGTATTTTCGCCGACGCAAAAAGGGCGCTATCCGAAACTTACGAGAAATAGAGAAACAGCTTTTACATCTTATTTCCTGCGAAAGATATCGTGAGTTATAGGCAAAGCTCTTCTAGCTGTCTATACTTTCGCTTAAAACTTTGAAACAGTGGTTTTCAACCGGGGCGTGGTTTGCCATTTTTCTGGGTCGCGAAAGATTCTGATAAAATATTCATAACTCTAGCTTTTATAATTCGTATATGGAACCACTTTTTGTCGTAGCCAAAATAATAGGATTACCTGGAAAAAATGATAGCCTACTTTTTCATTCAAAATTATTTTAAGTGCGATTATGACCATTACAGCACTGTTGCGTTTGGCAACGCACGAATAACTTCGTGACGTAAGAATGTGCTGTGTTTGTAAATTAGATATGTGATTGCGGTAGGTAACTTAGGAGTTGTTGTAGTTTTCAATGAGTTGTACTGTGGAGTGATTTGTACACGGCACGGGCCTCTATCACTTATGCTGCCATGTGCATCAATTTAATAAATGAGTTTTTGTTCAACATAGTGATATCGTACGTTATTTTCTGTTCTGCAAACACAACAGCATTACATATGCCTGACTGGAAATTTTCCGAAGGGGGTTATTAGGTAAAATTGGGTTGCAAAATGGGTCGCTGCATGAAAAAGATTGAAAACCACTGGTTTGAAAGGAACGTTGTTCACCCGCTGGCAGAGCACTTTTAACACCGGTGAATGAAATCATTTAAATATTAATTTTTTGATGTCCCAAAAAGCATCGTGGGCCCCACAAAATGCCCTCGCGGGCCGCGTGTTTGAGACCCCTAACGTAGATAGTGTGAGAGGCAGCATATTTAATTCTAGAAATCAACACTAAGTTTTTGAATGGATTGACGTGGATGTGATGGACCGCTGTGCGTAGTGGTTAATACCACTGTTATTTAAAAGTTACGTGTTGCAGACATTTGACGCTGGATGTGGTTGCTGTTATGAGCGCATAGATTGTTTTCCGAAGCAGCTTGCTGTTTCCGGCGTCTACATGTCATGTTATAAATTGCAGCAGTAGCTTCGAGACGCAAGTTCATATTATTATCATTCCGAGCATATTGTGTCGATGTAGTTGAAAGCTTTGCTAGGAAGACGTACGCTTGGTTCACTAGCTTTGATAAGGTATGAAGCTGACAAACGTACAGTATCTGCACTGAAGAATATGCGTAAAAATTTTCAGGTATGAACAACTACTCTCCTGGAAAGGCAGTTGCCAAAAAGCCTGCTCAAAAAAGTGCCCGTTGAGTGACAACAGTACCTCGCTGAAAATTGTTGGCTTAAGCGAAACTTTCCAGGGAGGTCTGCAGCCTAGATGTCCTTCGCAGCCTCCCACTCCCTCATGCATTTTATAAATCGATGTACTTGGACGTCATCGCAGTACTACATTATAATAAGCATGATGACGTCATTCATGCCCATGTCTCAAAAGCTTGTGTTTCATCAAAGTAAATATATTTGCGCCATCAAGCGCATACTCTCTACTACCGCCATGTATGTATCCTCGTCTTCATGTATTTGCGTTTTCCATGTTACTGCGATGCATGCTTAAATTCAAGTGACTTGCGTGTGGGATTGAAGACGTTACTCAATACAACAATACAACATGAACATATGAGACAGTGGCGTAGCCAGACCAAAATTTTTTTGGGGGCCAGAATTTTTTATTTTAGGCGAGCAACAGTATTTTGTTTGGGAGACGGAGACTGCCTTTTAAAGTACATAATTGCTAGACATTCTAAATATTTGGGGGCATGGCCGCGTGGGCACCCCTGACTACGCCTATGGCGTTAGAACACAATCATCAATTTGCTAAACCTTGACTTTCTGATGTTTTTATATTTTCATCAAAATGAGATTAATTTCTGCTGCGTGGTATTGTTGTTTTTCTTTTTCTGCATTCGTATTACTTCGTGATTTGAATCACAAAAATGCATGAATAAACATTACCATTGCAACTGCCGCTTGCGCGGCTGCTACATCACTTCATCCCAAGATTATTAATTTAAAACCAAACTCGCCTATTCTATGTTATTTTGAAAGAGCTTCGATGATCATGGAATTCGGAACCCAATCAGTATCTAAGACCTTGCTACAGGCTTCTATTTACGTTGGAAAAAGGTTTTGCATCATCAAATAACATTTGTTTCACTGTGCAATAATCGGTGTTTACTTCCATACGAGGAAGTAGTACGTTGGGGGCTTAAAAGTCCGAAATCCGTTTGGTGAACAGTTTGTTTTTTGTGATTTCCCTGTCGTTATAGTATGTTGCATCATCGCTGTAGCCTTGTGCAGTGATTTTAAGGTATTTTGAGAGACCGAAACGGCCTCAAATTTTTCCAGCGGTCTCTCAAAACACAGTAGAACCTCTTGTTACGATACACTATAACCTCGCTGTACGACCGTGTCGGTATTTAGATCAAATAGTTGCGGTCTCTCAAAATGTCTTCGCGGTTACCAAGGTCAAATAATAAAAAACCCTACCCTGTGGAATCTTTCGATACGGATTTTCTTTTTCTGAGTAAAGTGTGCCTGGCTGATTTTCGCATCTGAGTTTTACTCGTCGCTTCAAGACATTGGCGGCGTGAATATGAGTTTCATGAAACAAACAGATATATATTGCTCTATAAGAGATATATAAGCTGCTCTGTGACCCAAGGATCTTCGTACCCCTTGATGTTCAATCTCGTACCCCTTGGGGGTACGAGTATCCCCGGTTGGGAACCCCTGCTTCAGACCATGGTGAGGCGGGCAGTTTTGAACCGGCGCTGTCAAACATCAGAAGTTTTTTTTCTTTTAGTGGCGATGTTGTGGTTGTTACTGCACCAGACAACCCGTCGTTGCGAATTTGCAAACGCATAATGGCCTTGGAAGGAGACAGAGTGAGCTACACTCCTGGCGAGGCTGATGCTGATGAATACGGGTTAGTATAGTCTCGCATCTGGTTCTTGTCAAGCGATGGCCGTAAAATGTGTCGTTGATTTATGTTAGGTTTAGTTTTTTGTTTCTTTGTTTGTTGAAGATAAACTAACTTGGCTTAGTCATCATTTCCAAGTTGTACAGCTTGTGAAGAAGACGGAGTCTTATTTTTTGACTTCGCATCGAGTCAAACTCCTAGTGGACAAAAACAAGCTTTTTCAATATAACTACAGCGTACGCAATGGTAACATGTCACAATCAGCTGCAGCTTCTGACTGTGGTAGTGTTGAGTAAATTACCAATACATTAGAAGCAAATCATCAAGCCGTCTGGAACTTTTAAAGATCCTTAATTACCTCCATATTTGCACGTCGCTGTCAATAAATTATTGCATTTTATTACTACATTCCGTTAACGAGTCGTCCAATTTACTGCCGCAAATACAGCTGGTCGGACGTAAATGGGGAGTTCACAAAATATTTTGAAAAACTTTTCTTCACTTAAATGGAGGCAAAGTATGCGTCACCGGCCGCGAAAAATTTTCTTGCGGCTCGCGCGAGCTTTCTCAATTGTAGAAAATGTTGCAAAAGCTCGACGTCGAATAAGTAATTGTTGTTCCCGATTTTATTCCTTGCTACAACGAAATCTCCACACCGAAATGAAGTAGACTCTTGCGGCCTGCGGTAATGTTGATAATTTGGCCCTTCAAGCTTTCTGAGTTGTGCAAGCCTGGCGTACATGAATTAGTTTGGCCTTGTTCGAGTGTTAATTGCAAAAAATGTACATCTTCTCACGGTGTACTGCAGGTTGTTTAACTGAAAGGTTGGTGTCAATCCTATCATGTTGTTAAAAAAAGAATGCTAATTCACACTGTTATCACGTGATTAAACACCTTTTGTCCAAGTTCTTTTTTTGAGGTGATATAGTGGAGCCAGTGGTTCAGGTGAAAATCACGTTGAAATATTACTGTACGATCCGCAGCTGAAAATTGTGTTTTTGCTTCGCCTTATGTACATATTATCAGATTGAAACGTTAACAAATTTAAATTTTGTCTTGTTGTGCCTGTATAGATCCGTTTTGATCGTGCAGTGAGTATTCAGTTTTTCACCGTCCTGCTTTCAGTTTTTTGAGTGGGTTCCTGCGACCATACCAGTGTCGATTTTTATTGAAATTTTATGGTTACTGTTCATCCTTGTTCTCAACCAGCTTAAATTTTGTGACGCCCATTGCAGCGCCGCACCAGTCCATGACTGTCGTGACGCATTTCCTCTTCGGCTATCACGACTATTTCCAATGTTTGTGGAAACTGCAAACAGTTTGCTTGACGAAGTTAAACTAATTTCTTCTGGAGGCTTGAACTTGCCTGCATCGCATTTTGCTTCCGTTAATCATACAAACGCATTGCGCATATATAAATTTTTCTACAGAGTAAGACTTTTACTTCTATAAACTGCTCCCTCACCACTATAGGCAGCTTCGCCTTTGGGAGGTCTACAGCCCAAATGACCCTCTAGATTTTCGCAACCTCCCACTCCACATGCATTTTATCAATTGGTCTACTTGGAACTCATCGCAGCCCTATCCAACGATGCTAAACATTACACCAACCGTGTTGGCGCCATTCATACGTGTGCTCTAGTAGTGCCACATATCTATACTTGTGTTTCATCAAAGTAATCGTGTTAGCGTCATTGTGCATATGTTTTTCTATGACCACCACGTATCTATATTCGTGTTCCTGGTTACTGGAATGTATCCTTAAGCATGGGCATAGAAAGGACTTTTTTTCAGGGGGGCCAAAAATAGTAAAATTTCATATTACCCACTCGAAAATAAGAAGACAACTTTTTTTGCTAAAAAATTAATAGGAAATTGTCAAATTTCAAAATCCAGGGGCAAAGGTCCTTGCCCCCCCCCCCTTCTGACGCTATGTGCTTAAGTCCACTGGGTTACGTACTGGGAGTGAAGACGGTATACAGTATCATCATATGTGACACAACATGCGCAAGAACGCTTTGGAGCCTTACTGTACTACATTTGTTTTTCCAGTTCAAAGCCCTGCGTTAGGCGATTTATTCCAAGAGGTCATATATGGCTGGAAGGAGACAATTCCAGGGCTTCGTATGATTCCAGACACTACGGCCCTGTTCCTATCGGCCTCGTACAGAGTCGTGTGTTCGTGAAGGTATACACGTGTTCCAATCTGCCTCTGTTGCACCACTTCAAGCCTGGGGTTTCAAATAATGTTCATACCTTGTTGGCAGGGCTAATCCTGCGTTGCACATTTGTACGATTGACGAAATACGTAAAAATGGTTTCCGTAATTTTAGGAGCCATCAAACTCGTCAAAGGTTATTCGCCTACAAACAGGGCCGGCCCTAGCAGATGCGGGGCCCAATGCAAGACCTGGGCACGAGGCCCAATGCAAGACCTAGGCGTGGGGCCCCTCTGAGCAGCATTTTTATGACGTCATCGTGTTCGGTCAACGGTGTTGCGATCGTGGTAGAGCGCAGATATTATAGTGCAGCACTAACACGAGAATTGAGCACGTTTGCTAACGTTCGAGAGGAATTTTGCTAGTTCTGACGAGAGCGTTCTTTGTTAACAATAAACTTTATATGGCGTTTCTACTGAATTCTCACGCGCAAGTTGTATCTGGCAAAAATTAACAATCTACCCAAACACCATGGCGCGGGTCCCCAGAGGCGCGGGGCCCAATGCAGCTGCATTGGCTTAAGGCCGGCCCTGCCTACAAACGTGAAGCGTGCATCGGTTAGCACAAAAGCAGAAAATACATTCGCACTGACAAGCTTTACTTCTGTTCAGGGGTTAGTAGCATAGGCGTACGGGAAGGCATTTTACTGGGGGGGCGGAAAAAATTTGCCCTGAAACTAACAATTTGCCCTAAAAATAGACAACTTGTCCTGAAACTAACTTTTTAGTTTAATCCGAATGGGGCCTGAAACCTTATGTAAATCTGTTCTATACAGTTGAATTCGTTTATAAAGAGTTCCTCTGTAACGTCAGTTCTCCGATAACGTTACATTTTGTTTGATTGTGATGGCATCTTTTATATGCATTTCAATTCGCTTATAATGTCAATTTGGCAATAATTTTCTTCATGAAATCCCCTAGAGGTGCCGTTATGGGCAAATTCTGTAGTTACTTTGCTTGTTAGCTCAAACGGTTGAAGTTCCTTGCGTGTTGCCTTCTCCCAGACAAAAAAATTTACGATAATTGTTTTTAGTGATGCAAATATGTACGCGACTTCGATGACGGAACGCAATGTTTTAAAAGCGACGGTTCCGGATCGTATGGTCTGACTCCCTAAACCTGCCTGTGTAATCGCTGCTGTGCGCTTGAGCAAGGCACTTAAAGACGCACACTCAAAAGGAGACAAGCAATCTGCACGTCCGTGCTGCCCGCTTCAAAAACTCCTGTTAATCAAAAAAGTCAATCATCT